>MDSZ01171973.1_pt1 | contig 18908 bp, 23 predicted proteins | sample 811201 | NCBI WGS metagenome assembly MDSZ01 (sample SAMN05326647, study PRJNA326480) | marine metagenome | isolation source: seawater | place: Indian Ocean: North | collected 2010
AATTTATAGCTTTTGCATCTTTGTGTTTGTACACATGGTGAATTTCAGGTATGAACATTATGACGATGACGACGGATCCTATCAGACCACATACATCTATACCATTCATTCTTACTGATATATATTTTCTCCTGTTTAAGTAATATGATTGTGTATGTTATACTTTTTGTGATCGTATGCTTGTTACTTTGGTACACAAAACGAAAAAAGTTTGAAAAATATGACTATAAATGTTTTTTATTAACTTTACCCGAATCCACAAAAAGACAAACAAAATTTTTCAAGTCTCATAAAAATAGCATTCCAATTGAAACGGTTTATGGTGTAAACACAAAACAATTGAAAAACGTTAGAGAATATGAAAATATGATAGAACCTGAATATTATGAAAAGGCTCTAGAAATGCATTATGATCCAGATGTTAAACGTCCGGACATAACCTACTTCAACGTTGGGGCTATTGGGGCTTTTCTAGGTCATATTAATATCATGAAAAAAAGTATTGACGACGGTGTTAAATATGCATTAATTTTTGAAGATAATGTCGTTATAAAAAAACATAAGATCTACGATGAAGTTCAAAAAGTTATAGACACACTAGGTGATAATTTTGAAATGTGTTTCTTTCACTGTCTATCTAGAAAACCAGTGGAAAAGAAGGGAGATTTAGAAAAAGTTGTTTGGATTTCTAGTATGAAATGTTATCTTATTAATGTAAAAAATATGGAAAAGTATATGAAATACTATTTCCCTATGGATAATCATGTGGATAATAAAACTGAAGACTTAATTTCTAAAGGTGCCCGTGTATATTATAAAGATCTTAGAAATTGTATAAAAATCGATAGGAGTGGTTCAAGTACAATTGGTCATAGTGATCATGGTATGAAAAATTATTTTTCACGACAAAACCCTTCATTGACTCCCAGTGATATCGTCTTTGGGTACTAAGCCCGTCTTATGTAAACTGGTCTTTCAGTCTTGATGATTGCCAAACCCGCGCGTAATATAAATCGTGCAAATCCCGAATTGACCAAGACAACCGTATGGTTTATATATTTTTTAGAACTGTGTCTATGTTCATCTAACACACCTTTCATAGAAAGAATACGCCCTAATGAAATTCTTCTACAATCCCTAGCATCTAAAACAATATTAACACGTTTGTCCTGAGACCATACTTGAGTAAAAAACGAATCTAAATCATTAGTAGACGTCGTATCATCCAATTTGATCCCAACTTGTGTGGGAGTCATACTTGAGTAATAGAAATGAAAATCACAACTTTTACAGTGAGGATAACCCACTCTAAAAGCTGTTCCAAACGGGGCTCGAACCCGTGACCTTGGCGTTATAAGCACCACGCTCTAACCAACTGAGCTATAAGAACGGTGCAATTTGATTATGTTACTAATCAACTTGTATAACGGTGGGGACCACCCACATACTATATAGGAACTTCAACTTTAAGCTAATTTATTGAGGTTGAAGACGTTGTCGGCACTCCCTCCGAGCACTGTGTCTTCGAGAATACTGATAAGCTCGATGATGAGAATAGTCTGTTGAGACATGACAACAGCCTTAGCGATCCTGGACTTTGGTGAGTAATCACCATAGCCAACGGACGACATCGTAGTGAAGCTAAAGTAAAAAGGATCAAAAAGTCCATCCTCAAATCCAAACGCTGTTGGATCAGCTTTATGAATAGTAGCGTACACGAGACCGTATACAATGGTAATGAACAAAATTGTCAAAACTTTCGCAATCATTTACAATGTACTGAGAAATTTATACGGAAGACATTCGTTCTAATTCGTCTACATCTCGACTCTTTCTCCTCGCCGTAATATTTTGAAAAGCACCCAACCACCTGGATACTGCACGTCTGGAGGCCGTCACGGATGCCGCATCGTCACTCACGACAATCGAAAGTCCGTTGCACACATCTGGTTTGTTCTCTTTATCGGGAAATTGTACCATGAATGCCTGTATACTTATAGCTGGGATGTCTGGAGCATCATCTAAAAGTTTGTCATATTCTTCTCTAGATTTCATAAGAAACTCAACCACTTCTGAACGATGCTTAACATCGAGTGATATTTCCATATCGATAGACCTATAGAACTTCGACCATTGTACACACATAGCCGAGTGTGCCTCAGATAGAGGTAGAGACTGACTAAATTTTGAGATACTCGTCAAAATCCCCCCCAAAACATTTAGGAAAGCAAAGAAATATTGGATGATCATAATATTATTCTTCGTATCTTGGGATACATCTTCATTACCACTCGGATTTAAAACGGCAAAACCACCCACCCCTGTTATACTGGCTATGACTATACTAGGATAAGATAACCAATCATTCTGTTTCTTGTAGAATAGGCGTGCATGATTATGCAACCAGCGGTATCCAGCCGCCTTTTCAGCCCATTTTATAAGTAACTTTTCTTGTTTTTCACACCACTCACAGTGTTCGTCTTTCTTTTGAACACTCATGGTCTTAAATTACGCGGATATATTTTTCGCACTCTCCCTGGCTAATTTATCAGCTTCTTCATTTCTAGGGTCGCCATTATGAGCCTTGACCCACTTCCATTCAACTACGTTCAATTTTTTACGCATTTCATCGATAGCAATCCACAAATCCTTATTTTTCACTGGTGCACCCGTAGATGTCATCCACCCATTTTGTTTCCATTTTATAATCCATGAATTTATTCCTTGTTTCACGTAGTTACTATCCGTAAATATACGCACCTCTTGAATATCTCTCTTCACACACTCTTCAAGAGCTCGCAAAATAGCTGTCATCTCCATCCGATTATTTGTTGTATTAGGTTGTCCAGCGCTAAGCTTAAAACCATCACTGACCACACCCCAGCCACCACGTCCAGGATTTCCGAGAGAACTTCCATCAGTGTAAATCTCATACATGATTAGGTATTGGGTTTATTTTCTAAGTCATTATAAAAAAGATGCAACAAATTGGCTTTATGTTAATGTTACTTTGTTGTTTATGCTGCTCCTCCTCAGCCGTCAGGTCAGCCGGTAGTATTCCTACCACACCCATCGCTTCTTCAACCAGTTGTATGACTCTCGTTGGTACCCTCATGGGTGCTCTCGGTGGAGGATTGTTTTGAGGGGTAATCTGAAGCCTTCTTTGGTGTTTTACATATCGTATCACCACAATGATCCCTGTTCTGATAGATAGAATTGATGGATGTTGAAATTTCGTTACACGACTTCAAATTCCAACGTCCCAATAGAGGTTTATCCACTTTAATAAAAAGTTCTAAGACTTTCTTGATCATTATCTAGAATGAGAGGCTTGTATTTAAGTTTATTAATAAAGTTCATCCTCAACACCCGTTTTAACTTTAATATCTTCGAGTGGATATGCTACACATAACATGGCGTACCCTTCGTCCATTTGTTCATCATCCAAAAAGGACTGATCACTTTGATCAACCTTTCCGGATAATACTTTCCCGACGCATGTAGAACATGCACCCGCACGACACGAGTATGGAAGATCTAATCCTTCATCTTCAGCTGCCTCTAAGATATAAATAGTTCCATCACAATCAAAATTTTCCTGACCGTCTGGTGTTTCCAATGTAACTTTATAGTTTGTACGAACGGCTGTACGTGGTTTAGTCTTATTCGTGAGACGGGGTCGCACACGGACGGGGCGAGTGGGTGAAAACGCGACGATGGCTGGGGACATAATATTTTGATATATAAATTCTTTTTTAAATAGCATTAATTGTGCACTTTAAAAATGATTTTTTTTGTTTTTTAATTATTTACTAAAATACCGCGTATGGGCATTTAGTTGGAGAAGGCGAGGCCACCCATACCGGACTGGATGCGGAGGACGTTGTAGTTAACAGCGAACATGTGCATCGCGGTGGCGGTGGTCGAGTTAGCAACAACCTGGACCTGCGCGTTATCGATACGAGAGAAGTTGCAAGTGCCAGTGGGCTGATGCTCCTCGGGCTTTAGTGCGAAAGAATACGCATAGACGCCGGCGTAGGGGGAGCCGGAGTGGTGGTTGTAGGGCTGGACCTGGTTGAAGTACTTACCCTTCTGCTCCTTGAAGCGGTCCTGACCGTTGAGGATGACCTTGAAGGTGGAGAGGGGACCCGCGGCCTCCTCAGTGAAGGGCTCGGTACCGGCAGAAAGACCGGTCGCGAGGAGGGGCACACCAGAGTAGGAGGTGGGGATGAAGCAGTTAGAAACAGTGTCGTGGGGATCAGACTCAAGCTTGATCTCGGTGACAAGGTTCTTGGAGGTGAAGTTCCAAAGAGAAGACTTGGCCGCGGTGTTGGAGAAGCACCACACGAGCTCCTTGACGGGGTGGTTGTAGGAGAGGCGGACCTGCTTGGTGCCACCGGAGGTAATAGTGTCAGTGCCAGTGTGCTGAACCTGCTCAATGAGGTATTCGTGACCCTTCTGGGCGAAGCGCCTACGCTCCTCAGTGTCAAGGTAGACGTAGTTGGCCCAGACCTTGAAGACGTTCTTGTTAAGGAAGGTCTCCATGTCGGAAGCCAAATCGAAATCGATGCGGACCTCGTGGTACTGCAGGGCAATTAGTGGGAGGTAAAGACCGGGATTGCGGTTAAAGAAGAAAATGAGAGGAAGGTAGACAGCACCAGTGCCGGCGCCAGTGTCCGCCGCGGTGGTCATCTTACCCCAAGTGGCCTTCTTGGACTCATCGAGGTAGAGCTCGGAGTAGAGACGCCACCACTTCTGGTAGTGCTTGTCTACACGCTGGCCACCAATTGATAATTCGACGTTGTTGATCGCACGCTCAGCGACCCAGTTGCAGTCACCAGCCTCGGCAGTGACGGTGGACGCGATCGCGGACTCAAGTTCGATGTACATGTCACCGACGAGATCACCGTTGCGGGCAACGGTGACGGAGACGCGGCCGGAGTTGGCGGCAGTACCGTTGACGGTCTGCTCGATGTTCTCCATCGCGAAGTTAGTGTGGCGCTTGTATTTCGCCTGGAAGAAAGTTACCTCAGGGTTACCAGTAAGGTAGACATCCTGGGCACCGTAAGCTACGAGTTGCATAAGACCACCGGCCATTTTGAGAGTTGTTGTACTATAAGCAGAGAAAATAATTTTGGGTAAACGCGCCATTTTCGATTTTGATTTTTCTTGGTCTAAATTAAATGTCAAATCAGCCTGAACAAAATGTGTGTGTTCATGGGCGATCTCAACTATCGAGTCGAGAAATCGAGGAGGGTGAGATTGTGTCTGAGTCTGAGTCCGAGGAAGTGATTTCTATGACTGAGACCGAGGATGATGAACCCATCGATGATGATGAAATTGATATAGACGTGGATGAAGTTGATGAGATGTTTGAAGATGATGGTGTCGATGTCGGGACCTTGATGACTTCACTACTCGCCACTGAAGATGGTGACACTGTATGCACTGCTCTGGTGAGTATCACCGAGCAACTTCAAATGCAAAATAAAATACTCATCAAAATTTTGAGTGAGTTGAAAAATTAATTAGAGAGAAAATTCTTAATAATAGAAATGGACAGTACTCACTTCATCGACAAGGAACCAAATCGTTACGAAGCGCTAGCAGAGCTTCAAAAACAGCGTATCCAGTCGATGAATGAAGATGCCTTAAGAAATATTGTCGTCAATTTTGAAAATTACTGGGATCTCAGGACAGAAGATTTCAGAAATGCTCGTGAACTTGGATATAGGCAATTTATCCACGAAAGTAATTATGATGAGAATAACAACCCAATTGTAGGTAAAATCGACATTCTAGCTGTTAAAGGTATTCGTGAAAAGCAACGACGCTACCTGGTAGATTTAAAAGGTAGAGTGAAAGATCTCAATCTTCAAACAAAAGAAGATGATCAGGGAACCACTCTAGTTATGCGAATTCATAACATCCTAAAGCAACTCAAAGATGGATATGATAACATACGTCGACACTATACTGCGTATGAACGTATTGCAAATCCAACTGCAATGCCACAGACAAACTCCTTTTTTGATGCCTCGACTATGTGTGAGGATGATTTAGATAATTCTATACCTCTTCAAAAATGTCTTATTTTCACTCTTGCTGAACTTGAAAAAGCCAAATACCGTAGATACAAGGGTCATTGTTGTGAAGAACGCAAAACAGATGAGGGATACAATACAAGGGCTTGGGAACCAAAAATGACTATCGAGAAATTCGTCTATTCATTAGCCAACAAAGATGACAATTTTGAGATGTGGAAAAACTTTACGAGTAAGGGGAGTATTTTTAGGGAAGTTATCGACAATATTTCTAAATGCAATGATAATCAGTTTCCGGATATTGAGAAGAGGCGTCACGTTTGGTCTTTTAAGAATGGTGTGTTTGTAGGTAAGGAATGGGAACCAACTAATCCAAATGACCCTGATGAGGGTTTTTACAAGTGTAAATTCTATCCGTATGATAGCAATGACTTTGCTGTATTAGATCCAACTGTTATTTCTTGCAAATACTTTGATCAGAATTTCAATGAATTTAAGGATCTAGAAAAGTGGCAAGACATTCCAACACCAAACTTTGACAAAGTTTTACAGTATCAGAAGTTTGAACCTGAAGTATGCAACTGGGCGTATGTTATGGGTGGTCGTCTCTGCTATAATGTTGGTGAGTTGGATTCTTGGCAAATTATCCCATTCTTCAAGGGTATCGCTAAATCAGGTAAATCTACACTAATTACTAAGGTTTTCAAGAATTTCTATGAAAATCAGGATGTACGAACCCTATCAAACAATATCGAGAAGAAGTTTGGTCTTTCTTCAATCAAAGATGCATTCATGTTTATCGCACCAGAGGTGAAGGGTGATCTCGCTTTAGAACAGGCGGAGTTTCAGTCTCTCGTTTCGGGTGAAAATGTATCTGTTGCAGTCAAAAATAAACCAGCTGAAGAGATTCCGGAGTGGAAGGTCCCGGGGGTTCTTGGTGGTAATGAAGTCCCAGGATGGAAAGATAATTCAGGATCTGTTCTACGCCGTATTTTACCATGGAACTTCAGCAAACAAGTAAGGCAAGCAGATCCTCGCCTCGATGAAAAACTTAAAGATGAACTACCTAATATTTTACATAAATGTATTAGGGCTTATCTAGAATACAGGAACAAATATGGTGATGAAGATATTTGGGATGTCGTGCCGAAATACTTTGAAATTATCAAGATGCAGGTTGCGAAGGTTGCAAACTCTCTGATCCACTTTCTGGAATCCACAATTGTCGACAAGGGTAAGGATCAGTATGTACCCCAGAACTTGTTTGTAGCTGCGTTTAATACACACTGTAAAAACAACAATTTGGGTCAGCATAAGTTTCATGAAGATTTCTACGTTGGACCATTCAGTTCTTATGATATCGAGGTTAGGAATGAATCTGTCTCGTATAGAGGCAGGCAATACCCCGTCCAACCAGTTATATTTGGTATCGACTTGATTGAAGATCAGTTGATAACAGGCAATAATCATTAAAAAAAATCCTTACAAATAGTAATATGAGCCAGTCGGTCAAAGAATTTGTCAGGCAATCTGGTGTCGATGTACAAAGCTCGGACTCTAACTCAAACAATAACAACTTAGCTCGAGAAATTGAAGCTGATATGTTTAGAAGACAGAGAGAGCAAGATCGTGAAGCTCGCATGAGGGCTGCGGGTTTTCGTGAACCTCTTCGACCCGAATTAATCCAGAGACCCAGACCCCAGAGACCTATCCTAGGTCCACAAGCTCTCCCTCCTCCTCCACCCCCTAGAAGGAGTCGTTTCGCACAGTTCGAAAACAACTCCCCTTTAAAAAATGAATTTGCGGATATTAATTTCGACAAATTAGTAAATAATGCATTAAAAGAACCCATAAATACAACTGAATTTGACAACATGAATCTCAGTCCTATCAACGAAGCCGCGTTTGAAAAGGGTCTCGCTGAGATGAACCCAAATACGATCAATGAATTTGGGGCCCTCAGTGATCTAAAAATATCTCCATTGAAACCTGGAATGTTCGTTGGCACTATTAATAAATCATTTGGTAAAGAAGTTCGATTAGACCTTTTACCAATTCTGATGAAAAAACCACTCGGTAAAACACCTATCGGTCAGGGTCTTTATTTAGACACGAAAGAGATAAAGGGTATTTATGGTCAGTTTAAAACTGGGTTTTCTCACACCAAAGAAGGTGGTCCCAAAGGGAGTATTAACAAACCTTTCGCCAGTGTGCAAATTATGGTGACCGTTTCGGATGATGTGAGTAGTCAAGGTGGACTCTGCAATATTTATAAGAATGGTAAAATACTTTTCCGAAATGGATTTGTTGGTACAAATATTACAAACCAACCTGAACTCATTCGTCGATTTATCGTAGATAATTACACACAAAAAGAACCATTTCTTTACAGTCCAATCGAATATAACAATCTCAGTGGTCAGTTTAGCATAAATGGGGTATTCAAAAACCTCACTCGTTTGCAAATGAAATTTTCAAAATATGGAAATACCAGTTATGAACCAGAGCTTTCACCGATGCTCTATGTTACCATGAAAGGGTACACACTCAACATTAGTAAGACTGGTACCGTACAAATTATAGGTGCTAAATCACCCGCTATCATGGAAAATGCATACAAAGCTGTAACTCCATTAATTCGGGAGGTGTATAGAGATGATGATATCAAAATAGACAACACCAAACGCAAGACAAAGGCTAAGCGTAAGACTAAAAAAGTTTCTCCTCCTAAAAAGACCAAACCTATAGTAAAACGCAAAGCACCTTTAACAAACAACCAAATCAACGCACTCAAGATTGATGGAAAGAAGTGTGATCGTATGTCTAGAGATGAACTCAAAACTCTTGCGCGTAAAATGGGTATTCTCAGTTTTAGAATTAAAAATGGTTCCACCACCCGGGACATGCGTAAGGATGAAATTTGTGCCGCTATAAAGGCTAAATCTAAGACTAAAAACGTTACTGTAAAAAATACCAGCAAAAACAAGAATGTTAAATTATCTGGTACTGGTAGCACATTTCGCATCGGTGGTAAACTGTGTCGTGATAAGACATTAACTGAAATCAAACAGTTTGCTGCATTACTTAAAATAAATACATCGGGTAAGCAGACGAAGGATTCCCTTTGTAAACAGATTGAGAAGACTCGTAATAATCTTGCAAAGCCCAAACCTCCTCCTCCACCCAAGCCTACAAAGAGGAATGTACAGAGGGAAAAGAAAGCCCGGGTTCAAACTCAAAAGATGAAAGAGAGGGTAAAGAGGGTCGGATTAGACGATAATTCTATTCGTAAGGACCTTGAAAAGCAATACGGTAAGGTATGGATGAACAGATACAAACCTAACCTCACTCAAGACGTTAGAAACATCAGGAATGCTGCATCTAGAGTTAATTCAAATGATAAAAATAAGGCACTCGGTATACCCAAAAAGATGGTCGTTAATAGAATCAAGAAGGATATGGTTTCACGGTGGAAAATGGAGAGAAAGCGCAATCTTGAAAGGAACTACGTGATGAAGAATGTTAATGTCACTGGGGTCCCTAATAACATGAAAAACAGGTGGAGGCAAGCGGCAGCAAACGAAGCTCTTCGTAGAAATAAAATTTTGACTGCTAAGCAGTTCGCAGCTTTAAAGAAAAAATGGTTAAAGGGCATGAAGAATATTACAAATAATGGGAACTCACGACGAACTATTGGGGCGGCTCGAGCTCGGATTGAAACGTTATAAACATGGGGTACGAGTTGACGATGATACACGAACTTGGGGAACACAACAAAATTCATGGATAGAGATGACAAAAGAAGAACTTTTGGATGCTATTATATACGTAATAGCGGATTATATTAGAACACAGGAAGAACGTGGTGAGAACGATGATAACGAACTCATCATGAAATATGCGAAGGACTGTAAACTTATAAAAAGTGAAAATCATCGTTTAGTATTACACAATCTCAACTCTTTGCTCACTAACGATATATTTAAAGGTCCGTACTAAATACAAACACAATACTGCAATACAGAATTGATATGTAGCTACAAGCCACATATGAAGTACTAAAAGCGGAATAAAAAAGAAGGTGGATAAGCTTCCATACAGTATTATAGGAAATAGAGATATCGTCGGCAAATTAAAATTCATCAATAGACAAGTTATAGAGATGCAGCACACGTTAATAATATCTATAATTCTAAAAAAAATCGTTAGCAAGAACAAACTCATATAAAACATTACAATCATCGCCGCCTTTCCTCTATCACAAAATTTGATTCCGGTTATACGAAAACGAGATCCCGTTTGCACAGTGGGTGCCTCCGGTGGAGGTTCTGGTGGTGGAACCTCTTGGTTAAATGCTATCGCTACGGATCCATCTGGTTCTTGAACAACTAGATGTCTAGCTCCATCCATAACCTATCATTAAAATACGTTTATTGTTTAAGTTCTCGATACAATGTAAAAAAACTGAAAGATGAAATCGTAATTAGAATGTAAAATAAAGCGCGTGGTATCGAAATAAATTCATTCAATAATTTTAATTCTTCTTCATTGAGCTTAGGTTTAAATTTATGTAAATGTTCCAATAAAGTGTTCAATATCTTTATGGCTAACAATATCATGGTTATACTGATAACGATGAAAGCTGCATTATAAAGTGTATCCCCCTTACCACGATAAAATCGAGAATAACCCAATAATGCAAGTGACAATGATACGTATACTCCCACATTAGCTAGACCCCTTTGACTTAAAGCAATTAGCTTGCTTAGTTCGGGACCCATTTAATATTTACTCACATTTTAAATTATTTTATGTATTTTCATAACAGAAGTGCCATCCAACCCCATCTGAGCGCTGGGGGTGAGGTGCATATTTTGTTTCACAACATTTAAATTTGGACACCCACGAACCACCACCGACACTGTTAGCATCGGACCAACACGCACCAAAAGTACTGTACTTTTTCTTCATAGATGGCGCGCTCCAGTTGTGAGCGGGATGCGCGTCGGGTTGAGAAGCTTTTTCTCCGGCATCATTTGTTTTTAAACCCTCCTCATATGACTTCCTTTGTGCCTCCTTCTCGGCGGCGAGGGCGGCGGCGAGGGCGGCGGCGGCTTTAGCCTTATCGGCGGCTTCCCGCTTGGCAGCGCGACGATCGGCAGCGGCCTTCTCGGCAGCGGCGTTGCCATCCTCTTCAGCCTTCGCGGCGGCTGCGGCTTCGGCTTCCCGCTCGGCGGCTCCCGCCTCCCACGCAGCTAATGCAGCATCACCTATATCTGATGAACTGGGACCGGATGGTGCGGGTTCGGCTGGTGCGGGTTCGGCTGGTGCGGGTTCGGCTGAGGGACCAGCTGAGGGACCTACCGAGGGACCAGCTGAGGGACCAGGTGAGGGACCAACAGCTGGATCATCATTTTCGTCGGAGCCAGCACTAAGGATGAACGCCACTATAGATGATGATGAACAACATAACATTAGAATTATAAAAATTATAATTCTTCGATCCATATCTTATTATATATTAACATTTAATTTTCCTGTTGACTATTTTTGTAGGTTCTGCTATTTGTTTGAGGTGTATGACGTGATGAGAGAAATCATATTTAGGAAACATATCTTTGATTTTATTAGAAAGTACACCAGCTTGAATCGTTAAGGGTATTCCCGAACATACAGACTGTTGTTCCATTGAGAGAAATTCATCCTCCATTAGAACAAAATTCTTTAGCCTATCACTACTCACTCCATCTGCATGCATTTTGACGTACATCGCCTTGGAATCACCATCACTGATGTAAAAATATTTTGAACCGTCAACCTCATCCGACTTTGTGTGTTTTTCATACATGAGAAACAAAACAATAATAATCGCTATGGCGTATATCATTTACTTTTACACAGAAATTAGTTTCGAGATGTCGGAAACCTTGTTGATGATGTTAAAAAACTTGTAAATATCGTCGACTGCATCGGGCTTCATGATCTCAAGTTCAATTTGGTAGCTCGCCTCCTCTTCAGAGTCCATATCAGCATTATCACCCGAAGAGATGGTCATATCAATACTGAGGTTCTTGCGCACGAAGGAGTGACGAGTCTTGGTTCTCTTTCGATCCATCTCATAATCCCCAGAAGTAGGAATTTCGCGGGCAACACAAAACCGTACATCAAGAGGATCACATTTGAAATCCTCTTTGACGACACTAATCTTTTGAATCATGGTTTGTTCACCAGAATCTTCATCGGATGTGATACGAACGTTGTTACTATCATTGTAATACATATCAACAGTGGAGGTCTTCTTGCTCTCCCAGCCTTCATATTTCTTCAGGCCTTTGAGGACCCTCTCCCACGTATCTTTGCCAACATTAGTATCAAACAGGGAGCCATTATGCTTTCCAAGACGAATTTCGACTTCAATGTCATCCTCGTGCTTATGGGCTTCGAATATGGGAAGAACGCGATCAACGATAGCTTGGACGTTCATTTGTACTTAACATTTACATATCGCGTCTTTCTCTTAAGTGTTTAATGTACATAAAATGTAATGAAGGGACTTGAAAATCACGGAAATACTTGTTATTTCAACACCGCCCTTCAATGTCTGCTTTACATACCAGTACTATCAAATTACTTCATAAGACATCCATACCAAGGAGATTGTAAATTTACCAATGAATATTCAAAAATGGTCAAAACATATTGGACAAAAGGTCAGGATACAATTGACATCAACTCAGTTCTTACATGTTTTCGTGAGAAGTTTCCCAGATTTGGAACAAAAGAACAACACGATGTACAAGAAGCAATCCTATGCATCATAGATATTCTCGAAACATCTAGACCTGAAATCAAAACGTGGTTTTACGGAAAGAAGATACAAGAAACTATATGGCCCAGTGGAAAGTCAACAAATGAAGAAGATTTCAGTGTTCATTTGATTACATCCGAGGGTAAGGATATGGAAAAGATGCTTTCTAAAAGTACGGATTGGAATACGATTGAAAATTTTGAAGACAACGAAGGGAAGAAGCATCATATTGCGACTACCCGTATGCTCTTTTCAAAACTTCCACAAATTTTAATGATTTCATTTGACAGGAAAAGTCATGTTGAAATTATTGAAAATATATTAATTAATGAACATGAATATAATCTAATTTCGACAGCTGTGCATGTTGGTGCACAAGACGACGGACACTATGTGAGTTTTGTGAAGAGACGTAATAAATGGTTTTTTATTAATGACGAAATGGTCGAAGAGGATGACCTACCCGACGAAGCTGGATTCTATTTTATGATTTACAATCTAAATTCTAAATAAATTTCCGACAATCGTTATTCTTGGTCCTTCACATAGTTGTTCTTGAACATAGTGACATAATCCCGCAGGAAATATTATGAGATCTCCTTCTTGTGCATCAATAATTTTTTCGTCTCCAAGCCTGAAATTATAATCCCCGCAACTTGGTTTAATTAATGCTCGTGTTGTTTTAGGATTTCCGACTACAAGTTTGGCATCTTTCTCGGGATTATATTTAACAAAATATATATAGTTATATTTACACGAACCCGGGTAATCCGGTTGGAAATAGTTACGATGATTATGTACATATTGAAAATCACCCTTCTTACAAATGCACATCCATATATCACGTTTCTCATTAGGTGAGGGGAGACTAAACGATAATCCTTTAAATTCTGGTATATGCATTATATGTTTTTTTATTTTATTTATCAAAAATTCAAACAAATGACATGACTTACCAACTATCTCGTCTTTGACGATGTGTGATACTTTAGCATTCCAGTTAGGATAAACAGTAAATTCTGATTCGATTTCATGTTTCATTGCTTCATTATAAATGTATTCATGTTCATCAAGTTTGAATTTATAAATATCAACTACACCCCATTCATTTGAAATTTCCATATATTTTATACAAAATTTATCTTTAAATTAAAAGTTTGGTTTGCAATCTAAAAACTCCTTCATCTTGATATTCTCTTTGATGTTCACAATTGTCCGGTAAAAAGTTCGTCGATTGTTGGGGTAGTTCTTATCGGTCCGCCTCTTTAGGGGTTTCCACCACATTGGCTCCTCCCATGTAATATATTGACATTCGACAATAGCCCCATCTTCAAACCACGGTTTATCCTCCATTCGTCCATGTGGCATTTCAGATTCGAAAAACAATTTACCCTTCTCTTGGACATACAGTCTCCATGTGGGTCTACCAGGCTTGCATCCAGGTGTCTCTCTCGAGGGTTCCCATTTCATGAGAAAGTCAACCGTGTTCTGTTCTTGTGGCTTCCACTTGAACATCGTCTCATGGGTCCCAAGTCTTATGGGTTCGTTAACTGGTGTAAATACGAGACCATCAACCTTTTGCTGAACAGTTGGGAGATACTCATCCATAAACTTTTCAAAATCTCTCATTTCATGAAATGTTTTGCATTTGAGTCTAAACTTATCAGACTTCATATAAATGATTGACTTCATGACACCTCGAGCTGCGTCAAGTCTTTTCATCAAGTTAAGATCCCAAACTGACTTACCATTTACCCATACTGCGTCGTATACCATGAGAGTATCCTCATATAACTCACCGTCAAAAATAGTCCCATCATAGGCACTTTTTTTGAGGTTGATAGGTACTTCGAACATCTTGAAAGCGCGATTAACAAATACACACTTCTTTTTACCCTCAAACATGAGGGCAACCATCATGTATCGTTCTCCATCTGTTTTTTCACATACAAGATACTCAGCAGCCTTTAGAATGGGAAAGTGTTTATACTCGATCGAGATTGGCTGAGGACCCGGAAAGTAGTCTTTACTTCCCCACTTTGCATGAATGTACTGCACAACATATTTGTAAAGTGGGGATTCCGACTTTATAGACATGTTATATGTTCAGTTATAAACTTTAACCCAGTTGTACACCCGCGGCGTTGAGAATGTTACTTATACATTCATGTGTGTAAGTCATCGTCAACTTAGCTGCTGTAAATGCATAAATTCGAACACCTTGATCAATAAATTTTTCAAACATCTTGGGATTGATTACCCATTTTCCAGATTTCTTATCCTTGATTGACTTAATGGTATTTTTAGTATTCATAAACCAAGCCTTGGCTTGTGTTGACTTTACCTTATAAATATCACTTGAAATTTTTGTACCAATTTCAGTATCAAAATTAAGACCCATTTGTGAAACTGGTTCAGATGAACCTTTCATAATTTTATGTTTAAATAAACCCCAATCGATACCACTCTTTACCCCTGGGAATACCATCATACCAATCTTCTCATGCTTTTCAAAACATTCAGCAACTGAGGCATCATCTAGAGCAACACCAAAATCTACAAAAATAATTCGATCATGTGTTTTCATGAAACGTTCAATAGTTTCAGCTTTTAAAAATGGATCATCATCTACATACGAAATTTCATTATTAATACCTTTGGTCATACATGTTAAGTTAATTCTAAGAACTGTATGAAGTGTTTTGACACTACATGATTTAGAACGAGTGACTAACAAAGTAACAATCTTCATATGACTATGTCGAGTCTAAGCCTTAAGCCTTTCATTCATACATCCTGAGAATGGCAAATTACCCACATGACCAAGAGTTGTATTTACATCTGCGTAAATTTTACCGTCACATTGTTGCCAACGACGACAGAATGCGTAATCCTCAGATAGATACCTCCTAGTCACGGGATCTATCATACAATCAAAACACGCATGATATTCATTAAAGTCTCTATTTTGGTGATCATTCATACACCACAATTCTGGAAATTTGTCTTCTAAAGTTTTAAATACAGATCGTTTGATCATCATAAATCCGGTTGGACCATCTAAAATTTCAATAAATCCATTTACAACTGGTCGATTCTGGGCACCAAAGTTGATAACTAGACTTGAAGACAACATAGACATATCACGATCATCACCCCTCTTTACAGCATTTGCTGCCTGATCCCACATCACAACTTTCTTAGGATAACACGATACAGATATGTCATGTTGAGACTTTACTAGACGTAAAACAGCTTGTGGATCAAAATGAACATCAGCATCTATAAACATGAAGAGATCACAATCAGTCTTTTGCATAAAACGTCCTACAGCTACATTACGAGCGCGGTGAACAAGTGACTCATTTTCTGTGGTGTCTAAATACAATTGAATGTTTTCTTTTATTAAAAGAACTTGAAGTTGAATAATACTACTCATATACTTTTCTAGACACAATCCACCATAACATGGTGTAGAAAGAAACAACTTCGTCGTCATATACTAATACTAACTCTTCACCTCTAAGTGCTTTTTAATAATAGCTTCTATCTTGTTTAGTGTAGGGATAGAAACTGAACACTTCTCACACATTTCAGATTTTGTAACTCTATGACCAATAACAATGTATATAATTGCTGATGCCACACTGTTAGGGGTTTTACTCATAAGTTCAACACAATCATCTGTAGCTCCACACATCTTATTACACTTGAGTCTTTCTTCCCTAGAAACTTCAAAAGCATTCAATAGCCTCTGCATTACATCAAATGCCTTTGTCACATAATTTTTATTTGTAGCACCCAATATATTGTCCTTGAATATCTCAGTCGTTCGGCTAACATCCTTCGATTGAATTCCAAACATATCTGCAATTTCTTTGGTTGTTCTTGGATTTTTTGCAAGTCTACATGCGTATAAAACACAGTTAGCTTTGATTCCTAGACGCACTGCACCACGGGTCAATTTTTCTTCATTGAATTTTCGATATAAAATTTTTGCATCCTTCAACACTGAATCTGGTAGGGTGTGACACGCTTCATCTATATCACGGTATGCGTGAAAAAGGGAGCGGTCCTTGTGATTCATTGACATGTGAAAGTTGATTTTTGCCATCCGTTTATTTTCGTAAGTTGAAGAGTGATGTGTTGATATGATCGTACCCTTACCCCAATTTTGTGAGAACAATTCGGGGTTTGCGTTAGGGTTACCACAACGAGCTGGATCATTTACCTTACCATCATCGGTCATACCACTCGTCCATTCAGCTGTATCATCTATAAAATAAGAATCAACAAGTCCACATTCCGAACATGTCGGAAGACCCTCTCGTGAAATAACTTTCACACCTGAACACTCTATACAAAAATTTTTACTCACTGGCTTTATTTCGTTTTCTTTTGGTTTTAATTCTTCAATTTGTTTCCATATAGCTGCCAGCATTGTTTTGAATGTGGTAGTCTTTTTTTAAATTTATAATCAACGCATTACACACTTAGGCTTCTAATTCGCGTTTCGATTGCATCAACGGTTTCTTTGAAACTTTTTCCACCTGATGTTGTTGGTTCCCATTCATTCCATTCTTTGTCAATCGATTCATGACCCGGGGGTAAAGGAATATCTTGACCTACAATCTCACTATCAGATACAACGAAACCCTCAAGGTCAGATTCATCGTCATCACCTCCCTCATCGTATATATCACTATCACTATCTTCAACGTCTATTTCGGAATAGAATGCGAAACGATTCATACCAAGGGGCTTCATCTCAAGATCTTCGAATGTAGTCCCCACAGGATAGTGTTCCATTACACTTTCGTAAGGCGCGGGTGAAAGTTCCGCCGCTTCAACTTCATACACACACGCACTTTTGTAAAAAAATTCAGTGGTGTTGAGATATCTCAGGCCGAGAGTTTTCCCAGTATTCATTCCAACAATCCCGTATATTTCGTCTTCAATTCCATCTTCGTTTACTAAAACTTTTACTATATCATTTTCGTTTATTTCAGTTGGCACAATCATGCTTAGAGTTTTCGCACAAAAAATTATCAGCGATAATATCACAGATGCATGTTATTATTTATTCGAAGGAAGGTTGTGAGTACTGTGACCACGCAAAAACACTATGTGAGTCGGAGAACATCGACTATGAAAAAATCATGGTCGACAAGGAAGAACTCAAGAAAGTGTGTGGTGGATCAGCTTCAACTTACCCTCAAATATTTATTAACGAAAAACACATAGGGTCCTATTTTGACTTTCAGGACTATATAGAAGAAGAGTACGAACCAATCCTCACCCCTACCCTAAATAGATTCACTGTGTTCCCCCTGAAGTACCCTGAGCTCTGGGAGCTCTATAAGAAGGCTCAAATGTCTAATTGGACTGCTGAGGAGGTAGACCTATCCAAAGACCTTGATGATTGGAAGACTCTAAACGATAACGAACAAAAATTCTTGAAGTATATCCTGGCGTTTTTTGCTGGATCTGATGGAATCGTTTTTGAAAATATCAATAACAATTTCGCTGATGAGGTACAAATCTCGGAGGCTCGTTCATTTTATGCATACCAATGCCACAATGAAATGGTCCACGGGGAGACGTACTCTAAACTTATCGACAAATACATCAAAGATGGTGCTGAAAAGAAACAACTTTTCGAAGCTATCCAAACTGTTCCCTGTATTGAAAGAAAAGCAAATTGGGCCATGAAGTGGTTCGATACCAAAACTCGTTCTTTTGCTGAGCGTCTCTTTGCGTTTGCGTGTGTTGAGGGTATTTTCTTCTCTGGTAGTTTCTGTGCTATTTACTGGTTGAAAAAGAGAGGTCTAATGCCCGGTCTTTGTTTCAGTAATGAACTTATATCCAGGGATGAAGGGCTTCACCAAGAGTTTGCCGTCGAACTTTTCAAATTACTCAGAAATAAACCTTCAACTGAAACACTACACACTATTGTCAAAGAAGCTGTTGAAATTGAAAAGGGTTTTATTATAGATGCCCTTCCGTGTAATCTTATTGGTATGAACAGTGACAAGATGTCCGAATATATAGAATAC
>MDSZ01149575.1_pt1 | contig 18904 bp, 18 predicted proteins | sample 811201 | NCBI WGS metagenome assembly MDSZ01 (sample SAMN05326647, study PRJNA326480) | marine metagenome | isolation source: seawater | place: Indian Ocean: North | collected 2010
TATAATACTTACCACTTTTATCCTTATAAGAAACCATGCAATCTTCATCAGATTCAAAAAACAATACTTGACATAAACCTTCATTTGAATAAATTTTAGCAGGCAAAGGTGTGGTGTTTGATATTTCAAGAGTTACATATCCTTCCCACTCTGGCTCAAAGGGTGTAACGTTTACAATTATACCACATCTTGCATATGTTGACTTTCCAACGCATATAGTTAATACTTTTCTTGGTATCTTAAAATATTCTACACTACGAGCAAGTGCAAAACTATTTGGAGGAACTATACAAACATCTCCTTTGTAGTCTACAAAGGAGTTTGCATCAAAATTTTTTGGATCAATGACGCTATTATTTACATTAGTGAATATTTTATATTCATCTGATACTCTTATGTCATAGCCATAAGAAGATAGTCCATAAGAAACGACCCCCGGTGATATTTGCTCATCTGTAAATGGGCTAATCATATTTTCGTCTAAAGACATTTTTTTTATCCAATTATCACTTTTAATTGCCATTTTTAATTTTCCTTTTACATTCTTCCAGTATTATTGACAACGAATCATTTAAAGTGTCTAATGGAATACTGCAGCCTGCAGCAAAGCGATGTCCTCCACCACCTAATAACCCAGCAACATCGTTCACAGTATACTTTCCATCTGACCTAAAGCTAACTTTATAAAATCCATCTCTTTGAATAACAGAAAATGACATTTCTACCCCGTCTATCCCCCTAATAAACTCAGAGAACCCTTCCGCATCTTCAATTGATGCTTGGGTCTTTTTGAAGTCTTGTTCATCTATAGTGACATAGCCAATCTTACCATTTTCTACTAATTCTATCTTATTGATCATCGATGATAATAAACGAATTTTTGACATGCGTCGATTTTCATATATATTTGAAAATATTTCATTGGGATTAATATCAGATTCAAGCATATGACTAGCCATATCATGAGCTTTAGAGGTAACAGAATCATATCTAAAAGAGCCGGTATCATTAACTAAGCCTGCATATAATGGTAATGCTATATTGTCTGGTAAAGGTTTGTTATTAATGCCTAAATAGCCAAAATATTCCCATACCATAAAGGTTGTTGATGGTGCTTGCTCATTAATAATAGATAAAGTATAATTATATGAATCTTTAGCAATATGGTGATCCAGATTAACAGAATTTGTGTTATTCTTAGATATTATATCACCAATTTCACCCAATCTATCAAAATCTCCTAAATCAAAAGCAATAAGCAAGTCTGCACTATCTACTATTTTATCTACCTCAGATGAATATGCTTTGATTACATTTTCTGTATCAAGAAAATGATATCTATGTGGAGTACTTGAGATATTTACAATTTCAACTTTCTTATCTATACTTTTAAGATAATAATACATACCCATTTCAGAACCTAATCCATCACCATCAGGGTCTCTATGTGTTGAAAGTATTATATTATTAGCATTTTCAATAAGATGTTTAAGTTTATCCCACTCGATCAATCAGATTCTCCTTTTGGCATAACTAAAATAGGGCATTTAGAGCTTTCTATTACTTTTTGAGTTGTACTACCAACAACGTAATCAGCCAAGCTATTCCTTCCATTTGTCCCCATTACGATCAAGTCAATGTTTTTCTCTTCAGATATTTTTAGAATTATATCTGAAGATTTCCCTTCTCGTAAAACATATTCACAGTCAATAGTATCAGCTTCCAATTCTTTAATAAGAGTTTTCATTTCTTCCTTGGCTTTCACCGCAATTTTTTTAAATTCATCATTAAGGGTATTTACACTAACTCTCGACATGACCATTTCTTCTTTTGAATAAAATTCCTCATGGATATTAAGTAAAATAATTTTTGAATTAAATTGATGTGCAATATTAATAGCTTTCTTTAAAGCCATTTTTGAACGTGGATTCAAATCGATTGGACATAAAATATTTTTAAACATAAACGCTCCCTAAAATAAGAAGATTAAACTATATGATATAAAAGTTAAACCTAAAATTGAAAAGGACCAAGCCATGAATCCAAAAAAGCTTGGCATTTTAACTCCATTCTCCTCTGCAATCGCTCTTACCATGAAATTAGGAGCATTTCCTATATAAGTCATTGCTCCTAGAAATACAGCTCCTGATGATATCGCAAGCAAAGTTAGTCTTAGTGGCTCAACCATAAGTGTAGCTGCATCTCCTCCAGCTACATCAAAAAAGACTAAATATGTTGGTGCGTTATCTAAAAATGCTGACAAAAGACCTGTAATCCAAAAGTACATTAATTCCGAAGAACAAAGATCTTTTATCCACTGAAGAGCTCCAACGTCTGGAACCTTTAGGATAGCTAAAACCGGTGTAATTGTTATAAAAATACCAATAAATAGCTTCGCAACTTCAACGATAGGAAACCAAGTAAAACCATTCTGATTTCGAATAGAAGCCTCTGTGAATTTTATGCTCAAAAATGTTATAACTAATAATAATATATCTCTTAAGATATTTTGAAGTTCAACGGTTACATGGCCATAGATTGGAATTGAATAATTAGGATTCCAAAATCCACTCATTAAAACAGCTCCTATGACTAAAGCTAGAAAAATAAAATTTACTTTACCCAATATTTCTATACTCTTTAAGTCTGTTTCTTCTTCAGGTATTTTCTCTTCTTTTTTATAGTAATAACTATCAATAAAGTAATATAAAATTAGCAAAACAATAGATACGTAAATCATTGGTAAAAATAAGTTAGTTGTAGTCCAGAAAAAATCAACCCCCTTCAAAAAACCTAAAAATAGAGGTGGATCTCCAAGAGGAGTTAATGCACCTCCAATATTAGCAACAAGAAAAATAAAGAAAACTACAGTATGAACTTTATTCGTTCTCCATTTATTGGCTCTAAGCAAAGGTCTAATAAGCAGCATTGCTGCGCCAGTCGTCCCCATCCAAGAAGCAAGGGCCGTACCAATTCCAAGAATAATTAAATTTAATTGTGGTGTGCCCACCAACTTTCCTTTTAAGCATATTCCACCAGAAACTGTAAATAGAGATAACAGTAAAACAATAAAAGGGATATACTCAAAAAATAAAGTATGCAATAAAGACTCTGTTACCACATGGAAGCTATTAACTAGTAAATAAAAAGGGATAATAAAAGCCAAAGCCCAAAAAAATGATATTTTCCCAAAATTATGCTCCCAAAAATGATGATTAACAAGAGGAATAACAGCGATAGAAAGCAAAATACCTATAAAAGGTATGGCGTGATAAAGGCTAAAGGGAATTGAATGTTCCTGATGGTGCTTGCCGATTAGTGATAAGCATACATCAACATCTTCTTCACATCCATTACTCTTACCATTTGTAGCAAATGATACATTTAGCTTTTTCCCTTTAGAGTCTGAGAAAATAATTCCAGATAAACATTCAGTATTAACATCACCATCAAAATTAACCAAAGTACCACTTCCAGCTTTTATTACCTTCCCCTCAAATGAAAAAGCTAGAAATACAGAATTACTTGCAGAAATTTGAAAACCACTCTCTTTAGCATCTCCCCCGTACACATTATCTACACAGCCATTATGGCTAAATTGAAAACCTGCAATATCAACATGGCTTTCATAGTCTAGATGAATAGAGTGATTATCACCAGAGTCATTTGCACAAAAAATTATACCAAATAGTATTACTAATATTAGTTTATTTATATTCATAAAATATTTGAATTATACATCATTTTAATTTAAAATTAATTATGGAATTATTGCTCACTTTATTTATTATGATTGCATCTTTTTTTCTTATGAGTATGGGAACCCTGTTTTTCAATAAAAGAATAAAAGGTTCTTGTGGTGGCGATGACGAATCTTGCACTTGCACTGCATTAGAACAAAAAATGTGCAAAGCCCTAAAATCTAGTAGCTCAGATAATCTTTAAATCCTGTTGTGAATCTATTGGTATCATCCTCTAGTATGTAAAAAGATTCATAACCATCTAATTTTTCAACCAAGGCAATTCCATCTTCAATATCCATAATCATTAATGCTGTAGCTAAAGCATCTGCATTTAAACATTCTTCTGTCAAAACAGATACGCTGACAATTTTATTGTCAATAGGATAACCTGTTTTAGGGGAAATTATATGTGAATACCGTTTGCCGTTTATATCATAGTAATTCCTATAATTACCTGAGGTAGCTATTGAAATATCTGATATATTTAACACCGTTTGCATATTAGGAGTATCTATAGCAATACGCCACTTAGCATTCTTAGAATTAAATCCGCTAGTTTTAACCTCTCCTCCAATTTCAACCATATGATTCTTATAATTTAAAGTATACAAATATTCTGAAACTTTATCAACAGCATAACCTTTTGCTATAGCAGATAAATCAATAGTCGAAAAACTATTATTCTTTGATATGCTATAATCATTATGCATAACTAAGTTATCCATCCCAATCATTTCTAAGGTATTATCAATTTGCAGTTGAGTTGGTAATTTTTTCAGCGAGTCTTTAGAAAAACCCCATATTTGAACAAGAGGATTTACAGTAGGATCAAAAGCTCCATCTGTTATCTCAAAAAAATATCTACTTGACTTTAATACATTGTAGAAATCTTGAGATATAGAGAACTTATCATTGATTTTTAAGCTATTAAACCTTGATATCGAACTAGAATCAATATAGGTAGACATATCCATATTAATAGAATTAAGCATATTATCAATATTAGATTTAATTTTTACAACATCAGCTGTTGTTGCCACTATTTTGATTGAATAAGTTGTCCCCATTGTAAATCCATTAATTTCATGGATACTATCATTTGAAGAACAAGAATAAAAAAATAACGATAAGACTATTAAATAAACTTTAGGCATCTAACAGAATATTTAAGATACTTTAACCTCCGAAATCATCAAAGTCAATCATATCGTCTTCGACACCAAGGTCGTGAAGCATCTTTGTAACAGCGCTATTCATCATTGGAGGACCACACATATAATATTCAATTTCAGTTGGATCTTCATGATCTTTAAGGTAATTATCATGAACTACTTGATGTATAAATCCTGTATATCCTGTCCAATTATCCTCTTCTAAAGGATCTGAAAGTGCAACATTATAAGAAAAATTTGGAAATTCATCTTGAATTTTTTTGAAGTGACTATCATAAAACATCTCTCGTAAAGATCTAGCCCCATACCAATAAGAAACCTTTCTTCCTGTTTTTAATGTATGGAAAAGATGGAATAAATGTGAACGCAATGGAGCCATGCCAGCTCCTCCGCCGATATAGACCATCTCTCTATCAGTATCTTTGATAAAGAATTCTCCATAAGGACCTGATATTGTAACTTTATCTCCTGCCTTCAAATTATATATATATGATGATGCCACTCCTGGAGGAGCATCCCACTGTTGTGGCGGTGGATGGGCAATCCGGACATTCAACATTACAATATTACCTTCAGCAGGGTGATTTGCCATTGAATATGCTCTAAAGACACCTTCTTCATTGTTTTGTGCTACCAAATCCCACATTTTAAATTTATCCCAGTCTTCGCGATACTCATTTTCAATATCAAATTCAGAATAACTAAGTTTATACTTAGGTATATCAATTTGAATATACCCACCTGATTTAAAGTCAATAGTATCTCCTGCTGGAAGCTCAACAATTAACTCTTTTATAAAAGTAGCTACACTTCTATTTGATTTAACTGTGCATTCCCACTTCTGTATACTAAATATTTCATCTGGAATTTGAATATCCATATCATTACGCACCTTAACTTGACATGCAAGTCTCCAGTTTTCCTTTGCTTCAGATCTGGAAATGTGAGTTAGCTCTGTAGGTAAGATGTCTCCACCACCTTCATGGATTTGACATTTACACATGGCGCAAGTCCCTCCACCTCCGCACGCTGAAGGTAGAAAAACATTTTGGGCAGATAATGCAGCTAGAAGAGTTCCTCCTGGTTTAACCGTTGGAGATTTATCTTCATTCCCATTAATTAAAATCTTGACGTCACCTTGTGGAACTAGTTTTTTTTCTGCAATCAATATTATTGTAACAAGTATAAATATAATTAATAAAAAAATGATTGTACTTGAAATAACTAGCATTACAATTGTATCCCAGAAAATGCTAAATATGCCATTGATATTAGTCCTGTTAAAATCATTGTTATACCAAGTCCTCTTAATCCTTTTGGTATATTTGAATATTTTAATTTAAACCTTATTGCTGACATTGAAACAATAGCTAGTGCAAATCCCAATCCGGCACTAACTCCAAAAACTACAGACTCTCCAAAAGTATAGGCTCTTTCATTCATAAATAAAGAAGCCCCTAGTATAGAACAATTAACAGTTATTAAAGGTAGAAAAATACCTAAAGAAGTATAAAGAGATGCACTGAATTTTTCAATAATCATTTCAACAAGCTGAACAAGAGCTGCTATAGTTGCAATAAACATGATTAAATGAAGAAAACTAAGATCTATTGTTTCCATTCCTGATATACCAGTCCAAGTTAATGCGCCTTCTTTAAGCAGGTAGTTATTAATACACCAATTAAGTGGTACGGTAATTCCATTAACAAAAATAACAGCTTTACCTAAGCCTACAGATGTTTCAATTTTCTTTGAAACTGCAAGATATGAACACATTCCAAGGAAATATGCTAATATCATATTTTCAACAAATATTGATTTTGCAGCTAAACTTAAATAATGTTGCAATAATTCCATTATTCTTCAGTATACCCCGTATAAGTTCTTTGCGCCCATATTAATAGTCCCAATACTATAAAAGCACCAGGAGCTAGGAGCATCATACCATTATCCATATACCAACCTATAGTAGAACCATCTTCCAGTGTTTTTAGATAAATTGATTCAGGAATCAGTCTATAACCATAAAGTTGTCCCGTTCCTAATAGCTCACGAAAGGCCGAAACTATAATTAATATAACTCCATAGCCAATTCCATTTCCTAGCCCATCTAATATTGAGTCCTTGGGAGTATTACTCATCGCAAATGCATCAGCACGCCCCATTACAATGCAATTAGTAATAATCAAACCAACAAATACAGAGAGCTGTTTGCTAACATCATACATATAAGCTTTTAAAACCTGATCAACCAAAATAACTAGAGTAGCTATAATAGTTAACTGTACAATAATTCTAACATTTGAAGGAATAGATTTTCTTAGCAAAGAAACTGTTAAATTTGAGAATGTCAGTACAAAAGTTAGAGCAACTGCCATCACTAGCGCCATTTCAACTTTTACAGTTACAGCTAATGCAGAACAAATTCCTAAAACTTGCTTAGTGATCGGATTGTCATCAATAAGAGGATCGGTAAAATATTTATTTGCCATGTAGTCCCCTTAAAAAGTTTTCATATCTTAGTAAATCTCTCATTAAAAAATCAGATACTCCTTTAGATGTAATTGTAGCGCCAGTAATTCCATCAACTTCATGCATGTCTTCTTGGACCAACTTCACTACTTTCACCGAAACAAGCTTTCCATTTTTGAATATTTTTTTATTTACAAAATTTTCTTGAAACCATTTCTTGTCAACCTCTCCCCCTAAACCTGGAGTCTCTTTATGTTTGTAGAATGTAATTCCTTTAACAGTATCTCCATCATCTGAAATTGATATAAAACCAAACAAGGTTGACCATAATCCTTTTCCAGATATGGGAATAATATATGTTTTCTTCTCATTGTGATAAAATATAGGTAAATATTTATTTATTGATGGATCCGAACTATTCTTATTAAAGGCTATTTTATTATTTTTTTCAATATAGTTAGAGAGTCCACTAACCTTATCTTCAATTATAGCTAGATCACTCCAACGAACATTATCTAACTTATTATTATCAATATCTAAGATTATCTCAGTTATATTGTTATTATAATTATCAAGTATCTGTTCTTTACTCATTTTCGATATGTCATATCCAGCACTTTTAACGATATTGCGTTTCACATCAAAATCAACGTTCATTTCAACTTTTGCTTTTAGTCCAGAATAGGAAAAAGATAACAATAGAGCTGAAACTAGTGTTATAGTAGAAGTAAAAATATATGTTCTAATATCACTTCCCATATCTTGCTTTTCTCCTTTTAACATTAGCTTCTAATACATAATAATCAAAAAGTGGAGCAAAGGCATTGGCGAATAAAATTGCTAACATCATTCCTTCTGGATACGCTGGGTTTATTGCTCGAATTAAAACACACATGAGTCCAATAAGTATTCCATAATACCACATTCCTTTTTTTGTATGTGCGCTTGATACTGGGTCTGTTGCCATGTAAACCATACCAAAGGCAAATCCACCCATAACTAAATGATAGTGAGGCGGAATAAACAACATAGGATTATTGCTACCTATTAACTGCCCAAATTGGTTCATTACAAATGTCATTGATAGCATTCCTATCATAACACCAGCCATGGTTCTCCAAGATGCAATTCCAGTTATTAGTAGAAAAGCCGCACCTAACAAACAACAGAGAGTAGATGTCTCTCCAATAGAACCAGGTATAAATCCAATAAACATATCCCACCAACTATAGTTTTCTAATAGAGAAATTGGATTATCACCTGTACCAGCTGCTACTTTAAGCAGTGGAGTAGCTCCTGATACGCCATCTATAGCCCAAACCTTATCTCCGGACATTGTAGTTGGATATGCAAAGAATATAAACGCTCTAGCTGTTAAAGCTGGATTAAATACATTGAATCCTGTTCCACCAAAAATTTCTTTTCCAATTACTATTCCAAAGAATGTTGCTACAGCAAGCATCCAAAGAGGTACGGTAGGAGGCATTATTAAAGGAATTAACATACCTGTAACTAGAAACCCTTCATTTATTTCATGCTTTCGAACCACAGCAAATAGAGCTTCACAAATTCCACCAATAGTAAAGACAACCGCATACATAGGTACAACCGCAAATGCACCCGCTATAATAATATCTAAAAAGGTGCTACCCTCAGATATTCCAACGGAAGATTGTAGGCCAGCATTATAAATACCAAATAGCAAACATGGAATTAAAGCTAAAACAACAAATATCATTGATCTTTTCACGTCAACATGATCTCTAACATATGGTCCATGATTTGCTGTTTCAGAAGGAACATATAAAATAGTATCTATTGCATCATATAAAGGGTATAACTTCTCTAGTTTTCCACCTTGATGGAAACTAGGAGCGACTTTATCTAGCATATTTCTCAATATTTTCACTAGCCCTCCTCTTCCATTAGGTCTAACCCTTCTTTGATTATTTTAGAAACTTCTACTTTGGATTGACAGGCGTAAGCACAAAGTGCAAAATCTTCATGGTCACACTCATAGATGCCATATTTTTCCATATCTTCTACATCTTTAGCTAAAATACTTTTTACAATAAAGTCTGGCATTAAATCCATAGGAAGCATTGCCTCCCACCGTCCAAATGGAATGATTGCCCTTCTGCTACCATTTATGCGAGTATCAAAATTTGTCTTTTCCTTATCAAACAATGAAGATAAAAAAGTTCTTGATAGTGAATATTTTTTTAATCCAGGTAACACCCATCCTAAGAAATCACGTTTTTTATAGTGAGGAATTACTGATAATACCTCATGATAAAAATTAACAGGCATATCATCCGAGGTTCTAGCACCACTTAAAACATCACCCGATATAATCATACTTTCATCATTAACAATTTGATCTTTCAGTATATCTGAAATAAGCATACCTTTTTTTATTTTGTAGAATGCAGGATCTGACAAGCAAGAGCCTCCAACCGATATATATTTATCAGTAGGATAGATTCCATCTTTAAAAAACTTGCCGATATCATTTAAATCCTGAAGAGACACATACCAAACCACATCTTCCTTACCAGATATTGGATCAATATGGTGAATATGGATTCCTATATTTCCTGATGGATGAGGACCGGAAAAGTGATGAACTTCTGCATCTATAGAATCATTAAATATCGAGTATTCTTTATTTGTATCAAGAGCTATATTAACATCCCCAGATGTTAATTTTTTCAATATAGATAACCCTGCATTAATTCCATCAGATTTATCATTCAAAACTAAATCTAAATCAAGAGAAAAGGGAGCAGTTGGCATCGCTGTAATAAAAATAGATTTAGGTGTGTCTTCGGGATTCGCAATTTTCGAAAAAGGTCTTTGTCGTATACTGGGCCATAGCCCATTTTCTAGCAAAAGATTAATTATATCTTCTTTCTTAAGATCTTCAAGTTTTATGCTTGGAGTAGTAAATTCACCATCTGTATCTTCACAAGAAATTTCAATAAATTCTACTTTTCTCCTATCTCCAAATTTAATATCTAGAATCTTTCCAGAGACATTTGAGCAAAAAAGTATTTTAGGGTTATTTTTATCAAAGAAAAGAGGGTTGCCTACTTTAACTGAGTCACCAACTTTAACTAATAATTTAGGTTTTACCCCTTGAAAGTGATCTGGGACTATTTTAATTTTGGCAGGACACGGAAGATCTAAAAGTACCGCTTTGGGAGTACCTTTAATTTTTAGATTATGACCTTTATTTAAATGAATTTTTGCCATTTACTTAGACTGCAATTCTTCTTTTCTTTCCAAGGTTCTCAACTTTCCTTCTTTATATCTTCTCATTTCCACATCTGTCTCAGGGACAATATCTGGAACCTCTTTAGGGGTTCCGCTTTCATCTAGCGATACAAAAGTCAAATAGGCTGAGGCTGTATGCTTTACTTCACCTGTAAATGGGTTTTCAGAGTGAATTTTAACGCCTACTTCCATCGAAGATTTAGCTACATAGTTTACAGAAGATTTTAGTATTAAAATAAACCCTTTTTTAGCTGGAGCTAAAAAATTCATATTGTCAACAGAGGCCGTAACTACGTGAGTTCGTGCATGTTTATATGCAGACATTGCTGCGCAAATATCCATCAAATGCATAACTCTTCCTCCTAGTACATTTCCAAGATTATTTGTATCATTGGGAAGAACAAGTTCATGCATTGTTACTTGTGATTTTCTTACCGTATTAGAAGCTTTGCTCATTATAAAAAGATACCTCTTATAATATCATATAAATCAGACCAATAAAAATAAAATAATAGCCCCTGAATTGAAAAAATAGCTATGATTGCCACTATTAAACTCTCTGGCTTTTTATATTCCAATGCTGTCGGTTTTTCCAAAAACATTGCTCGTGCAATATTAAAATAATAATAGAGTGCTATAACTGTATTGATAATAGCTACAACAGCAAGCCAATAAAAAGTTTTAGATTCTATTATCGTAGAAAGGATATAAAACTTTGACACAAAGCCGGATGTCGGTGGAAGCCCTGCTAATGACAGGAGATTTAGAACCATAAATGAACAAATAAATGGATGAATATATCCTATCCCATTCCAATCAGAAACACTCTTTAATGAATATTTATTAATAAACAGTATTAATACTCCAAAAGCCCCTATTGTCATAAACATATATATCACAATATAAAAAATCATATGTATTAAAGCAGTAAAAGACGTTACGCAAAAAGCCATCATCATAAAACCAACATGAGATATACTAGAATAAGCAAAAACTCTTTTAACATTTTTTTGCCTAATAGCTAGAATATTACCAATAGTCATGGTAGCTGCAGATAAAACAGCTAAAATGAAATTCCAATCGACATAGGCAGGATTTGTAAAGTCATCTATTGTCATACCTGTATATAAAAAACGTGACAAAAGAACTAAACCTGCCACCTTAGGAGCTACTGAGAAAAATAAAGTTACAGGAGCCGGTGATCCTTGATATACATCTGGGACCCAATAATGAAATGGTGCTGATGAAATTTTATAGCCAAAGCCAGCAAAAAGAAAAATAAATGTTAATATAGAAGTTATCTCAAATTGAGATGTAGATGCTACGTGATTGCCAATATCAAATAAATACAAACTACCTACCTGCCCATAAATCCAACTCATTCCAAAAAGCATTAATCCTGAAGCAAACGAGCCATAAAGAACATACTTCATAGATGCCTCATTTGATTCTACGTCATCATGATTAAAGCCAGCGAGCATATAAGAAGGGATGCTAAGCATTTCTATTGCAAGATATATCATTAGTAGGTTTAATGATGATACCATTAAAAACATTCCAATTGTTGCAATAATTATAAGTACATAATACTCGCTCCAATCTTCTTTTTTTACTTCTTTATTGTGGAAACATAGAAATATAGTTGCAAGAACCGAAACAAGTATCACGATCTTCATGAAACTAGATAGGGGATCTAAAATTATACTCTCTTCAAATAAAATAAATACATCATGGTATTTAATGTAGTATATGACTCCTAATAGAGATATAAACAATGATAAGACTGTCACGTAATATGACATATTGTGAGTCTCTTTATATACAGAAATAATAAGCAAGACTAAAACCGCAGCACACAGAATTAGCTCTGGAATAAAATAAGATAAACTTGGGATATTCGCTAAAGGCATTATCTAACAATCTCTATTATCTGCTGAACTGCAGGTTGAATCATATCAATCAATGGAGCTGGATATACACCAAGCCCAATAACTAAAATAAGTAAAGGAATTAGTATGGCAACTTCTCTTTTATTAATATCTGAAAGAGACTTCGTGCTTTCTCCCTCTTCTCCCCAGAAAATTCGCTGATAGGCTCTTAAAAAATATACTGCATTAAGAAGTATACCAAGAGTTCCAATTACAGTTAAAAATCTAAATACAGAGAAACCACCAATAAAACAGAATGCTTCGCTAATGAATCCTGATAAGCCTGGAAGTCCTAATCCTGCAAAAAAGGCTATCATCATAAATGTAGAAAAAACTGGCATTTTATTTGCAACTCCTCCAAAACCCATCTTACCAGCCAAATCTTGATTTTCATAATTCTCTGGATATACAATCCACCTATGATGTGCTCTATCATAAATCATTCCTACTAGTAAAAATAGCATAGCTGTAATTACACCATGATTGAACATTTGCATAACAGCACCATTCATTCCAGCTTGATTCCCAAAAGGAGCTGTGCTAGCAACTGCAGCCATACCTAATAACACATAGCCCATATGGCTAATTGATGAGTAGGCTACCATCTTCTTTAAATCTCTTTGCGCTATTGCGTTAGTTGCTCCCCAAATTATATTAATAACCGCTAAAACAGCTAATGTATAAGAAAAAGCCAGAGCTTGATCGGGTAAAAGAGGATAGCTTATTCTAAGTAATCCGTATGTACCCATTTTAAGTAAAACTCCAGCCAATATTACTGATATTGAAGTTGGAGCCTCAACGTGAGCCAATGGAAGCCATGTATGGAAAGGAAATATTGGAACTTTTATTGCAAAACCAATAAAGAGTGCAAGCCATATTAAATATTTCACTTCATAGCCCCATAATTCACCAGATATTGATGGAGCTGCTGAAATCAATGAAATTAGATTAAAGCTTTCTATTCCTGAATAAAAATACAATGCAATCATTCCAAGAAGCAGAAACACTGAGCCAAAAAGAGTGTATAGAAAAAATTTGATAGCAGCATATTTCCTTTGTGGTCCACCCCACATGCCAATTAAAAAATACATTGGAAGCAACATTACTTCCCAAAATATATAAAACAAGAAAAAGTCAAGTGAAAGAAAGACGCCCATCATACCAGTATCTAATAATAAGAAAAGAGCGAGATATGCAAAGACGTTTTTATTGATGTTCCAACTTGCAACTATGCATATAACCATAAGCAAAGAGGTTAGACAAACAAGAGGCATGCTTAGACCATCAACGCCAATATAATATTGAATATTAAAATTATCTATCCAAGGTAGTTGCACTGAAAATTTTGCATTTTCAGATGTGAGCAAAACTGTTGGGTCGAAATTTAAATATAGCCACCCTGTTAGAATAAGTTGAAGCGATGTTGTTAAGAGCGCAATATATTTAAAAACAATATCATCTTGTTTTAAAAAATAAGCGACAAACATTAAGGCAACACCTACCAAGGGAGAAAAAATTAATATTGAAAGTATACTAGATTCCATATGCTATCCTAATTGTTGTATAATGATTATTAAAATTATTAGTCCTAATACTCCAGACATTAAATATGTTTGGAGTATGCCATTTTGAGAAGATTGCATCTCTTTTCCTGATTTATTTGTAATCTTTGCAAAGCCATCAACGACCATCTGATCTAAAAGACTATAGTCTAAAACAGCTGATAGTTTTGAAAATTTAATTGTTATCCAACCCCAAAAATCAATAAATATCTGATCATAAAAATCCCAGTCTAATATAGATGCTCTCTTAGAGAAATTAAGAAATGGAATAACAACAAAAGATTGATAAAGCTCATCAATGTAGAATTTATTTTTAAATAATAATCTTATTTTTTGATATAAAGGTTTTTTGGAGATAGAAAAAACATCCACTTTTCTATAGTATTTCATATATGCAATGAATAATCCTAGAAAAGCCATGATTAAGGAATATACCATTGCCTCCTTATGCGAATGATGTATTCCATCATATACTTTCTGCATATCATATCCAAGAGTGAAATACGGAGATTCACTTAAAATTAGATTTTCAAACCAACCGTGTGCACTAATTGGGTTTATATTCGGAAAATTAAATACATTGGCCAAACTAAGTACAGAAAGTACTATAAGTGGCAATGTTATTTTATACGAAGATTCCTTAATATGGTTGAATATTGATTTTTCTCTACTCTCACCAAAGAATACAAGAAATATCAACCTAAACATATAGAAGGATGTCAATAATGCAGAGGCAATTATTAATATCGGAATAACTATTGTAATACCATGAAAATGATGATAATAAGATAAAGCCGCAGAAACTATTGAGTCCTTAGATAAAAAACCTGAAAACAAAGGAAAACCACATAGGGACAACGTTGATAGAAGCATTGCATAATACGTTATTGGCATTTTATTTCTCAAGCCCCCCATATTTCTAATATCTTGTGGATCTTTAGAGTGGTCATGAATATGATCTTGTGCATGATGCATTCCATGAATAACAGATCCACTACACAAAAATAAACAAGCCTTAAACATGGCATGAGTTATCAAATGAAAAAAGGCTGAAAAATATGCTCCAACCCCTATAGCACAAACCATGTACCCTAATTGACTAACTGTAGAATAAGCTAAAACTTTTTTTATATCATATTGACTTGTTGCAATCAATGAAGCAATTATTGCTGTTATGGCTCCAATAATAGCTATTATAAATAAAGCATCAGTAGTTAAGAATGGAAAAATCCTAAGTGACATATAAACACCTGCTGCAACCATTGTCGCTGCATGGATTAAAGCGCTAACTGGCGTAGGTCCTTCCATGGCATCAGGAAGCCAAACATGCAGTGGGAACTGTGCTGATTTTCCTACAGCTCCCATAAATATTAAAAGACCTGCAATTGTCATTACTCCAGAATCTACAAAAAATGCTTGATTGGTAATCTGACTATATATTAGAGTATTGCAATGAACTAAAATTAACATGATTCCAAGAAACATTCCTATATCACCTACCCTATTAACTAAAAATGCTTTTTTTGCAGCATTTCCTGCGCTATTTTTTTCATACCAAAAACCAATTAGCAGAAATGAACTCAAACCAACAAGTTCCCAGAATACAAAGGTGAAAAATAAATTATTAGACAAGACAATACCATTCATAGAAAAAGTAAATAGGCCTAGATATGCATAATATCTTGAAAAGCGTTTATCTCCTTTCATGTATTCAAGTGAAAAAATATGAACCAGCAAAGATATTAGGCTTACAACTAGCAACATAACAACAGCCATTCTATCGTATAGTATTCCAAAGCTTATTTTTAAATCTGGCAAAGAAATCCAATTCAATCCAATTCCAGCTTTAAGAGCTGTACTGAACGCCAGCATTTCTTTACTCCAAGTTGAGAAAAATGACATTAATAGTATGAAAGATAAAATTGTCGAAATGAATAACAATAATGTAGATAGGTAAGCTTTGAGCTTTTCTATATTATTTGGAAGTGCAATATTAATGAAAAATGAAATCAAGGGAATTACAAATACGGAAATAATTAATGTGATAATATAAATTGGTGTAGGTTCCATCTTATCCTTTCAAGGTACTCGCTTCCTCCACATCAACACTTCCTATATTCCTATATAAATTTATTATTATAGCTAAAGCGACAGCTGCTTCAGCAGCAGCAAGCACAATTACAAACATCGATATTAAGTGGCCATCTAAATTCATATTATGATAACCAAACTTATTAAAAGCTATAAAATTTATATTTGCAGAATTTAATATCAACTCGATACCCATTAAAATTGCTACAGCATTCCTTCTTGTCATCACATTGTAAAGGCCAATACAAAAAACAGCGGAAGCTACAATCATATATGATTCAAGAGAATTCATCTTTTTTTCCTTGCTATCGTTGCAGCTCCTATCAATGCCCCTAACAATAAAATTGATACAATCTCGAAAGGTAAAAGATGTTTTGATAAAATAAGTTTTCCTATAGTATAGCTTGAATTTTCTATTTCAACATCTGAACCACTTTTCCAGCTACCATTTACAATTGCGTATGATTGTAAGAGAAATAAAAATAGGCATAAAAGAGCAGCTGTGATCTGATTAAATGATGATATGTTTATGCTTGGTTTTTCAAGTTTACTTGTCAACATAACTCCAAAGATAATCAAGACTAGAATTCCTCCAACATAGACAATAACCTGAACCGCTGCTAAAAAATCAGCATAAAGCATTATATAATAACCAGCTATTAAAAATAAAGAGAAAAAGAGGAATACAGCCGCATGAACAAGATTCTTAGATACACAAACACCTATTGATGATACAATCAAAAGTATAGAGAGCGCTATAAATACAAAGTCACTCATTATATTTCATTCCTAATTGAACTTATTATATTTTTAACATCATCAGTTAATTTATCTACTTTTCCAAGTTCGCTTTCAATTTGAAGCAATATCTCTTCAGACGACATTCCATCTTTCTTTGATTTGATATACACTTTTTTTGCTAATCCTCTCAACATTTTATCTTCTATAATATTTAGTTTTTTCAAATCAAATATATCATTTGATTTTTTTTCAACTATCTTTGGTATCTTATTATTAGATGAAAGATTATCTAATAACTTCAAAGCATCATCAGTCAGAAGCTCTTTCTTCTCAAGCTCAGCTCTTATAGCATTAAGTATATCAGAATCTGATAGACCCTTCTTTTTTTCTATAATAAAAATCTTCTTAACAATACCACGCTGTTTTTTATCTTCAAGGCTACTAAAAGACTTATGCGTTAATTCTTCAGAGCTAGTTGATGTGTTATTTTCATCAGCAACATCAGGTTTTGTCATTTTTGAAATTCTATCAATGACATCATCTAAATCTGAAGAATATTTACCAGCCTCCTCTAAACTTACTTTTATAAATTGGGCGATATCTTCAAAGGATGCCCCTTCTTTAAACTTTTTATTAAATGCTTTCTTGGCAGTAGCTCTTACAACTTTATCTTCTATTTCATTTACAATCGAGAAGTCTGGCTTCACTATTGAAGCTTTCTTTTTCTCAGAAGTGGTTTCTTTTTTCTTTAAAGGTTTTTCTTCAATAGGAATTTCTTTTCCATTCAAAGCTTGACCTTCTTTTAATCTATTCTCTTTTTCTTGTCTACTTTTTATATAATCTTCACCACCTGCCTCTATAATATCTTTATCTGTAGCATCTGCAAATTCAAATATCAAACCATCTCTTGTATATTTACTAAATTCATAATCAATTTCATGCTTTTCTTCATTGGGACCACCAACCATATATATGCATTCTTCTGGACAAGGATATACGCATAAATTGCAATACATACATTCAGACATATCAATCGTAAAACGTGGGACCACTAATTTTTTTTGTGTACCATGAGATGTTTTTCCGCAATCAAATTCACTATCCTTTGAAGGTTTGAGTGTATCAATTTTTATACAATCAACAGGGCATGCTCTTTCACATTGTAGGCAGCCTATACAGTCATCCATATCAACATGCAATCTTGATCTAATTACATTATATTCAGAGTTCTCATACCCGATATTTCTTTCTGGTATAGGCCACTGTTCATTCGGATATTGAAGCGTAGCAACTAAATCTTCCTTATTTTTCATATGTTTGAAGGTTAAAGAAAGTCCTTTCCAAAAAGATCTAATTCCAACTACAATATTATTAAAGTAATCTCTCATTAAAACAATATCTCCCAGATACCTACAAACAGCATATTAGCAATTGAAAAAGGAATAAATACTTTCCAGCAAAGATACATTAATTGATCAACTCGAAGCCGTGGAAACGTCCAACGGAACCACATCATTACAAAAATTAAAGCTATAGCTTTAGCTAATAACCAGAAAAAGCCCCATATAGGACCATCTAAATACATATATTCGTTAGGTATTACATCAATCAGCGTCAAAGGAGAGCCCCATCCTCCCAAGAATACAAATGAAGCAACTAAACTAATTATTAGCATATTTGTATATTCACTAAGGAAGAATAGTGACCATCTAAATCCAGAATATTCGGTCATCCATCCAGCTACTAATTCAGATTCAGATTCAGGTATATCAAATGGCACCCGATTAGTTTCTGCAATACCAGATACAAAGAAAATAAAAAATGCTATAAACGTAAAGGGACTATGAATAATTAACCACCTATTTTCAAGTTGCCAGTTGACTATTGTATGCACATCCAATCCTCCAGATACTATAACA
>MDSZ01042236.1_pt1 | contig 18903 bp, 20 predicted proteins | sample 811201 | NCBI WGS metagenome assembly MDSZ01 (sample SAMN05326647, study PRJNA326480) | marine metagenome | isolation source: seawater | place: Indian Ocean: North | collected 2010
TACATTGTTTCGGCCCTTCAAAATAGTGGTTTAAAAAATGCAATTTCTGACTTGGTTAAAAAAAATAACCTTAAATCCACAACAGAGAAATTTGAATACAGGAAAAAATATAAGATTACGTTTTATGGAAAGCCGAATGTGGGTAAATCCACTCTTCTTAATAAACTACTTGGATATAAACGAGTAATTGAAAGTGACTTACCGGGTACTACCAGAGAGGACCTTTCAGTTGAAATGACCAGCAGTGCTATTAGTTATCAACTAATAGATACTGCAGGATTGCGAAGAAAGAGCAAAGTCAACGACGGAATAGAAAAAATTTCTGCGCTTCGTACCCTTCACACAATGTATGATTCAGATATTATTTTGTTAATACTTGATGTTTCAGAAAAACTTAGCTTTCAAGATCTACGCCTTTTTTCAGATATATCGAAGAGTAACGTACCCTTTTTAATAATCGCAAATAAAATAGATAAGATAGATGAAGAGTTAAAGTTGAAATTTACTCAAGAGTTTGAAAGAAAAATAAGTTTTCAGAATTTATTGCCGGTCATCTTTGTATCAGGAAAAAATGGCGAGGGAATTGCAAAGCTAAAAAAAACACTAAGGAAGTTGACCTATTCTCTAGAGAAAAAAATTAAAACTAGCGATATGAATGAAATACTAAATAACGCAATTAAAAAAAATCCGCCACCAATGATTAGAGGTAAAAGAGCAAAGCTCCGCTATGTTCATATTATAAAAAATCCTAATATAACAATATTGATCCATGGTAATCAGGTTGAAAATTTGCCAGAAAACTATCGTAGATATTTATCGAATTTCTTTCGAGAGAATTTAGAGCTGCCAAATCACCCCCTAAAACTTGTTTTTAGATCAACGAAAAACCCGTTTGCCGGTAGAAAAAACAAGTTAAGTGCACGACAAACCAAAAAAAGACAACGTTTGATTAAGTTCAGAAATAAAAAAAAGAATTAGACTATTCCATAGCGAGTGTATTGTATAGTCTATCCAATAATCTTTCAGACCTCTGATTTGTAAGCCATTTACCTTCTTTGTCTAGAATCACGATCTCGGTTTTATCCCCTATTCCAGTTAAGCTCACTTGAAACTGTGATGACCTTTCCCCACCCCAAAATTTTGCTCTACTGAATATTGATTCTTTGTCTAGGTTGTTTTCACTCATATTCACAACAAATACGCCCCTAGACTTATCAGCTTGTCTTATTCCCATTCCAGATCGTCTTATTGCTCGCTCAACTAATTTCCATGAGTAGGAGTAATTATTTTCAACTGTTAAATAGTAATTACCTCTTCCAACCGAAACAACTTGAGGATTTTGTACTTTAAAATTTGATGCATTATCTTCTTTAATAGATTGAAGTGCTACTCGTTCGGAATTCATATTCATCACTACATTATTTCTGTCATTCTCAAAATCTTTTGTTTCTTTAAAATCTCTAGTTCCGGTTTTAAATTCCCTTAAAGAAATATCAGTCTCTTGCTTAACCACTGGCATCTGTTCTTCATAAGGATCGACTAGAGCATTATCTGCTAATTTTTGCTCGTTCTCGTTGGAGTCAGTTTGCCTGTAAGGCTTGTTCTTGAAAAATTTTGCGCCACCACTGGTATATGTTCTTTGATTCACTTGTTTAGGCGCAACGATAATATCTTTTTGATAATCATTCCTCTGATTATCTACTATTAAATTCCTACCGCCTAGTAAGTTATCCCTCAACCTACTCATTAAATTTAATTCTTCCTGAACGATTCTTTTGGTGGGACCCCAAACATAATCTTCACCATAGGCTTCATTAACGGTTTCCAATTCCTGCCTTTCACAAACAGCAAATACTATATTTAGATAATCACCCTTTCCTTGCTCAGTGTAGATTTTAAATCTTTGACGGGTCAACTTGTCTTTTGATTCTACCCAAGATGTTTCCATTATTCCCAATTGCAAGTCATCTAGTACTAACAGCTCGTTTTGGGATTGCCAAAAACGGCGTAACGAATTCCAAAGGGTATCTCGGTCAACTTTTGCCAATAGAACAGGGCGATCTTCTATCTTTCCTAGTTCAAATATTTTGCTATCATTTTCACGGGCTCTAACAGGCTGTTCCCCGGCTATTCGTCTTTCATTGAAATTTTCGAAGGCTACATTTCCAGAGGAGTCAGGAATAAACATTTTGTCCTTAATAGCTGCACTGCTTAACTCCGGCGGGATTGATAAATCAGGTAGAGTTCTCGCTTTTAGATAATCCTTCTTTGTATCAGGGGCCACATCATCAAGAAATTCTGTAAACCTTCCACACCCTATAATCTGCGTTATAGAAATAAATAAAATTAAAAAACGATGCAAATTCATTTGATCTCCCTCTTGGCGAGCCTTATTGTTTCGATAGGTTAGCCTTATTCATCGCAATTTTTACACACTCCTGATTGACAGAAGATAGCTCTGTCAAAGGTAATCTTATTCCTTTTTTAATTAGCCCTATCTGTTGCACCGCCCACTTAACCGGGATCGGATTGGCTTCAACAAATAAATCCTTATGCAAAGGTTTTAACTCATCATTTAAATGTGACGCAAGCTCTGCCTTATTTCTACTAGCAGCTTCACACATTTTACTCATTTTAAAAGGCGCAACATTTGCGGTAACTGAAATAACTCCATCTCCCCCCGCCAGAATAAAATCCATGGCGTTTGAATCTTCCCCACTGAATATCAGAAAGTTTTTTCCACAACCATCTCTGATAGACTTTACCCTATTTAATTCTCCAGATGCTTCTTTAATGCCAACGATATTTTTTATTTTTGACAATTTAATAACAGTCTCTACACTCATATCGCAAGCTGTCCTTGAAGGAACATTGTAAAGTATTTGGGGTAAATTAACTTCTTCCGCGATTGTTGTATGATGTAGCACCAAACCCTCTTGAGTTGGTTTATTGTAGTAAGGAGTTACTATTAGAGCCGCATCAGCACCCCTAATTTTTGCCTCTTTGGTCAAAAAAATCGCTTCGTGAGTAGAGTTCGAACCGGTACCCGCGATTACTGGGATCCTTCCATCCACAGCATCAACTACATTTGTTATCATATTACAGTGTTCTTCTGATGTAAGTGTAGCAGATTCGCCCGTTGTTCCAACTACAACTATAGCGTTTGTTTCATTCTCAATATGAAACTCAACCAGTGGTTTAATAGAATCCTCGTCAATTGCAGTATAAGGTGTAATATAACCATCCATGGGAGTTACCAATGCCACTATACTTCCCTTAATACGGTTAATATCCAAACTCATGCGATAAACTCATTTTACTTTGTTAAAACTTAATTATACTGTAGGAACATAAATTTCAACAGATCAATCTAAGTTATTCAAATCGTATAAAACATCTTTTAATCATAAATATTTTAGGCCACTTCATTTTTAAGATAAGTCGGCCAAGCAACCAAGACTGATTTTATAACAGTAGCGAGAGGAATTGCGAAAAAAACGCCCCAGAATCCCCAAATTCCCCCGAAAATCAATACAGCAATCACGATTGCAACAGGATGAAGATTAACCGCTTCAGAAAAAAGAATAGGCACCAATACGTTCCCATCTAATATCTGGATAACAAAATATACCCCAACCACCCAGGCAAATTCGGTTCCAAATCCAAACTGTAAAAAACCGGCGATAATTACTGGAACACTAACTACAGCAGCACCAACGAAAGGGATGATTACGGAAAGACCGACCACAACTCCTAATAGAGCAGAATAATTTAAATTCAACAACCAAAATGAGAAATAAGAAACTGTCCCTACAATTACTATTTCGTAAAATTTTCCTCTCATATAATTTCCAATCTGTCTGTCAACATCCTTCCACACCTGCCCGAGAAGAACTTGATCTTTTGGCATAAATGTATTGATAAACCCAATGAGCACTTCTTTATCCTTCAAAAAGAAGAAAACAAGCAAAGGAACAAGAAATAAATAAATTATAGTTAAAATCATAGTCGGAATAGAAGATATCGAAAAAGATAGCAACGTTTGACCCAAGGTTGTCAGTTCTCCAACCAAACTGGATATAATTTCATCAGTCTGATACAACTCTCCAAGAGAAAGCATATCCGGTAAATTTTCAAGCAATTGCCTAGCTTGGACAACTAATTTTGGTAAGTCCTGCAAAAATTTTCCGATTTGATCAGATACAACGGGGACCAAGCCCAAAAAGAAAAACATCATCAAACCAATCAAAATAAAAAAAGAGACATATACAGCGAGGATTCTTGGCATATTTTTTTTTGTAAGAAACTGCGCAAATCCTTCAAGCATGTAAGCTATGATGCTAGCAGCAATAACTGGAGCCAACATTTCACCGAAAAAGCCGATAATCACACTCAGCACAAGTATAAGTGCTACCATAACTACCGCATCCGGATGAGAAAAGTGGTTGTCAAACCACTTTCTAAATGAACTAAACATTTTGATTATCTGAACCTCTTTTAACTGAAACTATGTATATCAAAAAAAACTCCCTCATCAACAACATCAATACCGTTAAATGATAATATTAAATAGCCATCATTTGAAACAATAAAAAGTAAGATTTAAGTGAAACAACCAATTGATTTAGATTTATTGACTGAAAAACTCAAAAATTCATCCAAGGAACTAGGTTTTGACCGACTTGCTATCTGCGAGGCTTCAGTGAGATTCGACGAAAAAGATTATTTACACTGGATTGGAAAAAATTTCAATGGAAGTATGAAGTATCTGGAGAGAAATATAGGAATGCGGTTAGAACCCCGTCAGATCAGACCATCTACGAACTCTATTATATGTGTAACCGCAAACTATCTGACTAATTCAATTTCAAAGATGGATGCCAAACTTAAAGATAAGAAAAAAGGTTATATTTCAGTTTATGCACTGGGAAAAGACTATCATAAGATAATACGGAAAAGGCTTGTCAAATTAAGTAAAATATTAGAAAAAGAAATCAAGCCATCCGGTTATAGGGTCTTTTCGGACAGCGCTCCGATCTATGAAAAGCCATTAGCGCAAAAATCCGGTTTAGGATGGATTGGAAAAAATACCTTATTAATAAACAAAGAAGTTGGTTCTTTCTTTTTTCTAGGAGAAATATTCACCGACCTTAAACTACCTGTGACTCCTTCTGAAACAGAAAATCTATGCGGAACTTGTACAAATTGTTTGAACATATGTCCAACTAATGCAATCGTTGAACCATATAAACTAGACTCAAGAAAATGTATTTCCTATCTAACGATTGAATCAAAAGAGAAAATCCCTATCGAACTACGCGATAAAATTGGGAATCGAATATTTGGATGTGATGATTGTCAGATATATTGCCCGTGGAATAAATATGCTAAGGTTGAGGATATCAATATTTTTTCTTCCCCTATAGAGCTAGATAGCAAAAACCTGAAGGAAATGTTTTTATTCAGCGAAATTGAGTTCAAGCGTTTAACGGAGGGAAGTCCCATTAGAAGAATAAATTATGAACAATGGCTTAGAAATTTAGCGATTGCAATAGGTAATAGTAAACCGGACGATGAATTACTTAACGTTTTAAAAAAACGTTTATATGATGTCAGTGATTTAGTTCGAGAACACATCGAATGGGCGATTAAAAAACAATGTGGTAAAATAGAAATTAAGGACAAAAATATCAATAATAAAAATTAAAATGAGCAACGAACCTATTATAGCGCCATCACTACTATCAGCTGACTTTGCTAATCTTGGCGCCCAAGCCGAGCTTTGTATAGCAAACGGTGGTGATTGGGTTCATTTTGACGTGATGGATAACAGTTTTGTCCCGAACCTAACATTCGGCCCAATGGTCTGTAAATCCTTGAGAGATTATGGAATCACTGCACCGATTGATGTACACCTAATGACCTATAATATTGAGAGTCTTATCAAAGAATTCGCAAAAGCCGGAGCTAATACAATAAGTATTCATCCCGAATCAACTGCTCATCTAGATTCGTGTATAAATCTTATTAAGGAATTTGGGTGCAATGCAGGGATTGTTCTTAATCCAGCGACCCCGACAAATTCGTTAGATTTTATTTTGAATAAAATAGACCTTATATTAATAATGTCCGTAAACCCTGGTTTTGGTGGGCAAAAGTTTATTGGAAATTCTTTGAATAAAATAAAAAAAGTACGAAACATTATAGATAAGAGCCAATTAAACATAAGACTACAGGTCGACGGAGGCATTACTCTCGACAATATAGAAGACGTCGCAAAAGCTGGAGCTGATACTTTTGTGTCGGGTAGTACGATCTTCAAAAGCGAGAATATGAAAGAGACTATTAATAAAATGAAAGATTTAATTAGAAACACCTATTAAAAGAAATGGACAATTTATGGTAGTTGTAATTGATAATTATGATTCTTTTACTTATAACTTGGTTCAATATGTGGGTGAACTAGGTTATAAAACAAAAGTATTTAGGAATGATGAAATTACTATTGAAGAAATCCAAAATATTACTCCATCTCATATTATTATTTCCCCAGGCCCCTGTACTCCAAGTGAAGCGGGCATCTCTGTTGAGACCATTCAAAGCCTTCATGAAAAGTATCCAATTTTAGGTGTCTGTTTAGGACATCAAAGCATAGCACAAGCTTTAGGGGGCGTAGTTAAAAAAGCTAAAGCGGTTATGCACGGTAAGACCTCGAAAATATTTCATAATGGGACCGGAGTTTTTAAAAATATTAACTCGCCTTTTTTAGCCACTCGGTACCATTCACTTGCAATTGAAGCTGAAACACTTCCTGATGGACTAGAGGTTAATGCGTGGACTGAAGACAAGAGCGGCAATTTAATAGAGATCATGGGAGTTCAGCATCTAAAATGCGATTTACATGGGGTTCAATTTCACCCAGAATCAATAGAATCAGAATTCGGACACGAGTTAATTGGAAACTTTTTAACCATTAGGAAATAGTAAAGTGATCAAAACTATACTAAAAAAGGTTTTTGAAAAAGAATCGCTTCTCGAAGAGGAAGCAATTCAAGTTTTTGAGGCAATGCTTGCAGGAGAATTAACGGATGCACAAGTAAGTTGTTTTCTTACCTCTTTATCTTTTAAGGGGGAATCATCAACTGAGATCGCTGCTGCAGCAAAAATTCTTAGAAAAAATAGTTTAAAAGTTAATACAAATCAAACAATATTGGTGGATACATGCGGAACAGGAGGCGATAATTCTAATTCGTTCAACGTTTCTACAGGAGCTGCATTCATAGCTGCAGCGGCTGGAGTAAAAATTGGGAAACATGGTAATCGCTCAGCGAGTAGCAATAGTGGCAGTGCCGATTTGCTAGAAGAAGCAGGAGCAAATATAAACCTTACTCCAGAAAATGTCGCAAAATGCATCGAGGAAGTTGGAATTGGTTTTATGTTCGCACCTGCCCATCATAAAGCAACAAAAAAAGTGGTCGCTATAAGAAAAGAACTTGGAATAAGAACTTTATTTAATTTAATCGGACCACTAACAAATCCCTCAAATATCACGGCCCAAGTGATCGGCATATTTGATCACAATCTGATAGAAACATATTTAGAGGTTCTAATAAGACTAAAATGTGAAAAGGCATTAGTTGTTGCTTCCGCAGATGGACTTGATGAAATCTCCGTAGGCAGCAACACCTTTATCGGGGAACTCAATGGGGAAGAATATAAAATTTTCGAAAAAAGACCAGAGGACTTTGGTATTGAACTAAGAGAAAACCCAGAAATTTCAGTGAAAAATCCCATGGAGAGTCTTAAAATGATTGAATCAGCTTTTTCAGGTGAAGACTCGGCCGCTCTTGACATGCTCATTCTCAATGCTGGTGCAGTTATATATATCGGGAACAAGAGCGAGAGTATTCGTCAAGGAGTTGATGTAGCGAGAGATGTAATCAATCAGGGCAAAGTGCTAAAAACCTTCCAAAAATACATTGAGTTAACCAAAGATTTAACGTAAAAATGAAAAATATTTTAGACATAATTATAGAGCATAAATTAGCTGAGGTAGAAGAAAATAAAAGAATTACATCAAGCAAAGAAATTAAAGCTGCAGCCAAAAAACAGACCAAACAAAGTCGCTTCCTTGAAGAGCTTAAGAACACCAATAAAAAAGGCCTGCCCGCTTTAATAGCCGAATGTAAAAAAGGATCGCCAAGCAGAGACATAATAGTTAAACATTATGACCCAATAAAAATTGCTGAAGCCTATCAAAAACACGGTGCCTCAGCGGTATCAGTGTTAACTGATGAAAAATTTTTTTATGGAAAAAAAAATCATATCAGCCAAATTAAACAAACTGTTTCACTTCCAATTCTTAGAAAAGATTTTATCATTGACAGCTATCAAATTTCTGAAACTAAATTATTAGGTGCTGACTGTATACTGTTGATTGCTGCCTGTCTTACTACCAAAAAGATAAAAGACTTTCTTAATGAATCAAAAGATTACGGATTAGACGCTCTTATTGAAGTTCACACTGAAAATGAACTCGAGGAAATACTTTCTCTCGACCATAACTTAATCGGAATAAATAATCGTAACTTAAAGGAGTTTACAACCGATATACAAAATTCAATTGATCTCAAAAAACTTATTCCGGAAACTGCGCTAGTAGTTTCAGAATCAGGATTGAAAACCCGGCAAGACATAGAGAAACTCGAGAAAAGTGGAATTAAAGCGTATTTGATTGGCGAGACATTCTTAGAAGCACAAGATATCGGAACTAAAATTGAAGAGTTATTTCCCCAATTGAAGTGAGCTAAAATTGCTCATCTTGACGACTAGAAATTTTCAATATATTTCCCGATGGATCCTTAACGCTGAATGAGGCATCAGTCTTCCCACCCTTCCTATTTTTAATCAATGGCATTTCATTGTATTTAATACCAATATAATTTAGATGATCAATTAGTCTATGCCAATCATCCCAATGTACCCTTAGGCCAAAGAAAAAATTTGGGTCCTTGGCATAATTAAGATTTTCACCTGCCTCATTTTTAATCAGACTTAACTCTGTATCAAAGAAATCTAGTATTATGTGATCAGTTGATCTGGTTTTTAATCGGCATCCAAGATTATTAACATAGAAATCAAGTGAATGTTTTACATCTCGCACCACAATTCCAAATTGCACAATAGGTTTTTGTCTAAACTCTGTGTCTTGGCGATCCTTGAACAAATTACCGCTTTTCAATATCACTTGCTTTCCCATAAGTTTTAAACTTTTTCTTTAACTTTGTCATTTCTGTTTTAGAAAGAATTTTAGGTTTTCCAACCGAAAGAGTAATCGTATACATCCTTGCGAGCTCTTCTAGCAATAAGGTATTATCAAAAGCATCCTTAAGCGTTGCACCAACAATAATAACTCCATGATTAGCTAGAAAGCATGCCTTACTATCTTTTATAGCATCTATTACTGACAACGACAATTCGGTAGTTCCAAAAGTTTCATATCTTGCACACTCAATCGAGCCGACCCCAAAGTTCGCAACCATATAATGAAATGGTGGAAGCTCATAGCCTAAACAGGATAATGCAGTAGCGTAAGGTGAATGAGTGTGGATAATCGCTCTATTTTCGGGAAAATTACGATAAATATCATTATGAAATCGCCACTCAGAGGAAGGGGCAAACTCTCCCTGTGTTAATTCTCCGCTTCCTATTTCTACTTCAACAAACTTATCTGGGGTAATATCTAGAACAGAAATACCGGACGGTGAAATTAACATCGTGTCGCCAGTTTTTGCACTAATATTACCGGCTTTTTGAGTATTCAAGCCCAGATCATAAAGATCGGTAAAACTTTTACACAAGCTATTTCTCAAGGCGTCTTTTTCCACGGCATCTATCCTTTATCAGAAACTATTTAAGAAATAAGTTATAAGCATCATTCTCTGTTTCGTCAAAATACGTTATTTTTAACTCTCTCAAGGCACTGGTAAACTCTTCAATTTGATCAGGCCTTATTTCGATTCCTGCTAAAACTCTCCCATAAGGAGCACCATGATTTCGATAGTGAAATAACGAAATATTCCAGTCATCACCGAGACGAGTCAAAAATTTTAATAATGCCCCGGGTCTCTCAGGGAATTCGAATCTATAAAGGCGTTCATTCTCCTTGGTATATCTTCCTCCTACCATGAATCTAATATGGGTCTTTGCAAGTTCGTTTTCGCTTAGATCGATAGCTTTATAACCCTTTGACACCAATCTTTTGAAAAGTAATTTTTTTTCTTTTTCAGCCTCTTGTACTCTTATACCCACAAAGACTTCGGCCGATATTTGGGAAGAAACTCGATAGTTAAATTCTGTTATAGAACGTGGGCCTATTGCTGTACAAAATTCTTTAAAACTTCCAGGTCTCTCGGGGATTGTAACACCAAGTAGGACCTCTCGCTTTTCCCCAAGATCTGCTAATTCAGCCACATGTCTCAATCTGTCAAAGTTGATATTAGCACCACTACAGACACATACTATATTTTTACTGTGTAATTTTCGTTCCAACAAAAACTGTTTAGCACCAGCTATACTTAGTGCGCCTGCGGGCTCAAGCACTACTCTTTTTTCTTCAAAAATATCTTTAATGCCCGCACATATTTCGTCTACAGAAACTAACAAAATTTCATCGACGTATTTTTCAACGATATCATAATTTTTTTGACCAACTTTTTTTACAGCTGCGCCATCAGCAAAAATTCCAACATGTTCCAAAGCGACAGGTTTTTTTGCCGCTAAAGCTGCGGTCATACTAGGAGCTTCTTCAGGCTCTACACCGATTATTTTAATATGAGGGTTAATTTGTTTAATGTATGCAGCGACACCTGCTATTAGTCCACCACCGCCCACGGGCAGAAAAATAAAATCAATATCCCCCTTATGCTGTCGCAATATCTCCATACCAACGGTACCCTGTCCAGCAATTATATATTGATTATCATATGGAGGTATCAGCTCAAAACTTTTTTCCTTCGCAATAATTTTAGCAAGCGAACTGGCTTCATCGTAGGTATTACCATGTAGTTGGACATGAGCCCCAAAAGCCTTTACCGCTTTTATTTTGATTTCTGGAGTTGTTTTTGGCATTATTATTATTGCGGCTAAGCCTAATTTTTTTGCGGCCAAACCTACCCCCTGAGCATGATTTCCTGCAGAAGCAGCCACAAGTCCATTTACTTTTTTTTCAGCCATTAGGCTTGTGATCAAGGAATAAGCCCCTCGAATCTTGTAAGAAAAAGAAGGCTGGGTATCCTCTCTTTTCAGCCAGATATTGTTGGAGAATTTTTTTGTAAGAGCTTCAGCAAATTCTAGATTTGTTTCAGTGGCGACTTCATAGACTGGGGCTTTCAGTATTAATTTAAGATAATGATCAAGCATTGCAATAAGATACAATAAAATTAAAATAAAAACTAAAGAAATAGGATTAATAAATGACTAATCAAAACGAAATCAAAAAAAATGTCGCCTTAAGTGCAGCAAAGGCAATTATGAACGAGAGAGTGATTGGTGTAGGAACCGGAACAACGGTAAACTATTTTATTGAGGCACTTTCTAAGTTACCCCATCAAATCGAGTGTACAGTTGCAAGCTCAGAAGCAACTAAGTTAAAACTTGAGGAAAACGGCTTTCCTACTGAAGAACTTAATACGGTAGGTAATTTTGATATTTATGTGGACGGAGCCGATGAAGCAACAAAATTTGGTTATCTTATAAAGGGAGGTGGTGGTGCCTTGACTCAAGAAAAAATTCTTGCGTCGGTTTGTAAAAAATTCATTTGTATTATTGATGATAGCAAGTTGGTAGGCTCACTAGGACAGTTTCCTCTCCCGGTTGAAGTCATTCCAGTCAGCAGAAGCGCCGTGGCCAGAAAAATTGTTGAATTAGGTGGGATACCAAAATGGCGCACCGGTTTCGTTACAGATAACAATAACTGGATTCTTGATATTCAGGGGCTTAAAATAACAAATTGTGCCGAATTAGAAGTTATGTTAAATAATATCCCCGGTATTGTTACTAATGGTATATTTGCAGCAAACAAGGCAGATTTTTTGTACGTTGGCGACAGCCATGGGGTAAAAATTATTGATTGTTAGTAACTCCACCACCTAAAATTGAAGTTAAAATTAAGGCAATTTCAAATAACATCCATATGGGAAGTGCCAAAAGAATCTGAGAGACAAAATCTGGGGGTGTCAACAACATCCCTAATATGAAAGCAACCAAAATTATATAAGGTCTTTTTTTTCTCATAGCCTCTATTGTTGTTAAGCCGCTTCTTATCAAGACAAAAGTTACTAGAGGCACTTCGAAAGCTAAACCAAAAGCTAAAAATAATTTTATACAAAAACTTAAATATTCTGATATGTCCGTCATCAAGTTAACTCCCTCAGGCGTCGTCGAAGCGAAAAATGCAAAAATAATCGGAAAGATTACATAATATGCAAATAAAATGCCTAGATAAAATAAGACAGTTGTGGAGAACACTAATGGGAATATTAGGCGACGCTCAGAATCATAAAGGCCGGGGGCAATGAATGCCCATATTTGGAAAAGAATAAAAGGAAGAGCTACTAAAAAAGACAGAAAAAGAAGTAACTTAAAGGGAGTCAAGAAAGGAGAGGCAACTTTAGTAGCAACCAAGGATCCTTGAGCCGGAAGTTGCTCCAACATTGGCTCAGCTAAAAATAGATAAATCGTATCAGAAAAAGGAGAGAGTACTAAAACAACAATTACGGTAGCTACTATACACCTTATCAGTCGCGAACGAAGCTCAACCAGATGATACATAAGAGTATTTTCTGTCGATTGCCTAACGTCACGTTCCAAAATTAATTTACTCTATTCTGCTTTTTTTCTGACGTTTTAACTTGACCCTCTTCAAATTTATTTGAATCAAAATCGATTTCTTCTTTTATTTCTTGCCTTAATTTTGCTGTGATAGCTTGCGCATGACGGAATAACGCACCAAGATTACGGGCTAACTCCGGTAATCGTTTAGGACCTAAGATAATTAGCGCAACCAATCCGGAGATTGCTAATTCCCAAAAACCGATGTCAACCATTTAATTTATTTTTTATCTTTTTCATGCTCACTCTCAATGTCGATTATTCGTTCGTTTTTATTTACAACAGAACTCTCTTCTGAGTCCTCTTTTAATGCCTTTCGAAAATCTTTGATCCAACTACCTATATCACCTCCAACACTCTTTATTTTTTTAGTTCCAAAAAGAAGAGCGACAATTCCAAATATCAAAATTAATTCATATATTCCAGGCATCTTATTATCCGTTTTTACTCTGATCTACTTTTTTTTTCTTCTAATCCAGACCGGCCAAGTCGAGCCTCAAGTACATTTATAACATCAGAAACCGACATTTTATTATACTTCAGAAGCACTATAGCATGAAAGAGGAAGTCAGCTAGTTCATTTGAAATTTCATTTTTGCTTTTGTTTTTGCCTGCGATTATGAATTCTGCTGCTTCCTCGCCAATCTTTTTTAAAATGTAGTCATCTCCTTTTTCCCAAAGGGTGGCAACATAGGATTTTGTTGGATGTTCGTACTGTCTAGCTTCGATTACTTTTTCTAGTTTTTTAAGTATACCTTCCACATTTTTTCCTTTTACCGGCCACTTACTGTTTAGGAAGGTTACGAACGTTGATTCCAAACTCAAGAAAAGCGCTTTTAACTTGTTGAATTGACATGATATCAAAATGGAAAATACTTGCCGCTAACACAGCATCTGCTCGTCCTATTGTTATCCCCTCGATTAAATGTCTGATCTCACCAACACCACCAGAAGCAATTATTGGTACATCAACTTTTTCAGAAACTGCCTTTGTAAATTCTACATCGTAACCTTCTCTAGTTCCATCCCGGTCCATGCTCGTTAATAATAATTCCCCGGCCCCATTATTTGCCATAAGTTCTACCCACTCTAAGGCATCTATTTGAGTCTTATTTCTACCACCATGAGTGTAAACTGACCATTTTTCAATCTGACTTGAATCATTGCGCTTGACATCAATGGCTACTACTAAACATTGGGATCCAAAAAGATCAGCGGCTTCCTTAACGAAGTCCGGATTCTCAACTGCCGCAGTATTGATTCCAACTTTATCTGCACCAGCTTTCAATAGTGTCCGCACATCATCAACATTGCGAACTCCACCTCCGACAGTTAGAGGTATAAAAACCTCTGAGGCGACGTCAGTGATAGTACTGAGAATTGTCTTTCGATTATCACTACTTGCAGTTATATCAAGGAAAGTTATCTCGTCCGCACCGTCCTGATTATATCGCTTCGCTATTTCTACCGGATCTCCAGCGTCCTTAATATCAACAAACTTAGTGCCCTTTACCACTCTACCCTTGTCAACATCTAAACAAGGGATTATTCTTTTAGTTAAACTCATTTTAAATTTTTTGTTTTTCTATAAATTCATTAGCAACCTTTAGATTCAGAGTCCCTTCGTAAATTGCTCGTCCAACTATAACAGCTGATACTCCTAAATGGGCAATGTTGGCCAAGGCCTTTATGTCCCCTAAATCCTTAACACCTCCGGAAGCAATAATTGGAATTTTTAACAATTCTGCCAATTTAGAAATCTCTTCAATATTAGGTCCCTCAAGCATTCCATCTTTATCAATATCTGTAAAAATTATTGAATTTATCCCGAGTTTCTCCAAATTTCTTGCCACTTCGTGTAATTCGAGACTTGAAGTGCTCGACCATCCATCAATCGCGACCTTTCTATTTCTGGAATCTAGACCGACTATTATTTGTTTTTGGTGCCTCTTACATGCCTCCTCAACAAAAGTGGACGACTTGATAGCTGCCGTACCAAGAATGATATAAGAGACCCCATCGTCCAAGTAACAATTTAGGGTATCCAAACTCCTTATGCCACCACCAACTTGGACCGGGATTTTATCGCAAAATTTTACAATATCTTTGACAGTCTTTTTATTTACTGGTTCTCCATGTAAAGCGCCATCCAAGTCAACCAAATGTAGTCTTTTGGCTCCTTGCGCAATCCATTGCTCAGCAACAAATAGTGGATCATCAGAGAACACCGTTTCAAAGTTAAAGTCCCCTTGCCTTAGCCGAACACACCGGCCTTCTTTGATATCAATCGCGGGTATTATTTGCATTATTTGACCCCTATCTTTTCAGTCTACTATAGTTTTTATTAACTTCGCTATATAAAGTAATAAATATTTAGTGAGCGTCACCCCAAGTTGTTCCATAACCGACAGAAACTTTGAGTGGGACAGATAAAGAGACAACCTCTTCCATACATCTTTCTAGTTCGATTTTGAATTTTTTTAGGCACGATTTATCTACTTCAAAGACTAGCTCATCATGAACTTGAAGAATCAAATCAGCGTCAAATTTAGATTCAGATATCAAGTGATCAGAAGAAATCATGGCCATTTTTATTAGATCTGCCGCTGATCCTTGCATTGGAGCATTAATAGCCGTCCGTTCTGCATATTGTCTTAATCTAGCTTGACTCGAATTTATATTATTTATATAAAGACGTCGACCAAAAATCGTCTCTACATAACCTTTATCTGAAGCTTTCTTTCGAATATCTTCCATGTAAAGCTTGATTTTCGGATATTTAGAGAAGTATTTGTCGATATAATTTTGAGCCTCAACTCGAGGAATATCTAACTGTTTTGCTAGTCCAAATGATGACATCCCATAAATTAACCCAAAGTTGATAGCTTTTGCTGCTCGCCTGTGCTGATCGTTAACATTCGATAGATCTATATCAAATACCTCCGAGGCAGTGGTGCTATGAACATCTTGTCCTTCCTGAAACGCTTTAATTAACGTCTGATCTTGACTTATATGAGCCATTATTCTCAATTCAATTTGCGAATAATCAGCCGCCACTAAAAATTTTCCGATGGGTGCTCGAAAAGCTTCACGTACCTTCTTTCCCTCCAAGGTTCGAATAGGAATATTTTGTAAATTTGGACTTGACGAGGAAAGTCTCCCTGTTGAGGTTACTGCTTGATGAAAACTAGCGTGGATTCTCCCAGTTTTTTCGCTGACTTGCTTCGGCAATTTCTCGGTATAGGTAGAAACTAGCTTTGAAAGCGACCGATAGTTTAAAATGATTTTTGGTAACTCGTATTCTTTAGACAAATCGCTAAGAACAGATTCGGAGGTAGAAGGCTGACCTTTAGGGGTCTTAGCGATAACAGGAATTTTCATTTTCTCAAATAAAATCTCCTGTATCTGTTTGGGGGAGCTAATATTAAAAGACTCGCCAGCTATCTCAAACGCTTTGCGTTCTAATTCATTCATGGAGTTTTTTAATTCTTTACTTTGATGACTTAACATTTCACTATCAATCGATACCCCCTTCATTTCCATCTTCGACAAAACTGTTATTAGAGGAATTTCTATATTAGTGTAAATATTCTTTAAACCATCAATCTTATCCAAATCTGGAAATAGCCGATTATGTATCCTAAAGGCTAAATCTGCATCCTCAGCTGCATAATGAGTAGCAGAGTCGAGATTGACCTTTTCAAAACCCTCTCCTTCATTCAAATCTTCGGTTACTTTTTCATAGCTGATCGGAATTTTATTCAGCACCCGCTCAGACACTGAATTCAAGTCATGCCTGGTATGGGTGCTATTATTAATATATGACTCCAACATCGTGTCATGGGCTATCCCGTTTAGCCTAATTTTATTATTCCTAAAAACAGCATAATCATACTTCAAGTTGTGCCCAATTTTTTTCATTGAATGACCTTCTAGAATAGGAGTCATCAACTTCATCACGATGGACTCCTGGAGCTGCTCAGGAGCGCCTTCATAGTCGTGACCAACTGGAATATAAACTGCCTTTCCTTCTTCCCAAGCCAAAGAAATTCCAACAATTTTTGCAAGGTTTGGATCTAAACTAGTCGTCTCTAGATCAATTGCAAAGATTTTCTTTTTTTTTATTTGCTCCAAACATTCGTTCAGATCTTTTAAACTAAGTATCGTCGAGTAATCAGACGGCGGGTCATCTGAATTACTAATTTCTTTTAAAAACATTTTAAATTCATACTCGTTGTAAAATTTCGTTAAAGAAACGATGTCCTGTTTTTTGGGGATAAGAGTATTCAAATCAATTTTAAAAGGTACATTATCAATAATTGTCACTAATTTTTTAGATAAGCCTATATAAGACTTTGAGTCCTCAATATTATTCCCTAACTTTCCTTTTATATTGTTAGAATCAGATAAAATATTATCCAAACTACCGTATTTGTTAAGCAAGTTTACTGCAGTTTTAGGGCCGACCTTTCGAACTCCTGGCACATTATCTGACGCATCACCAATCAACGCTAAATAGTCAACTATCAATTCTGCTGGAATTCCGAATTTTGCTTTTACTCCCTCTTCATCCCATTCACTTTTCTTCTGATCATCAAAAACGACGATATTTGAATTTACCAATTGCGCCATGTCTTTATCAGGTGATGCTATTCTTACCTTAAGATTATTTCTATCGCCATATTTGGCAAGAGTACCAATGACGTCATCTGCTTCATAGTACGGTACCTCTATGATTTCAAAACCTAAAGCAGTTATAATCTTCTTTACGCCTTGTAATTGTTTTACCAGATCGTCAGGCATTTCACTTCTATTTGCTTTGTAGTCTTGATACCATTCCTTACGAATTGTTTTTCCTCGAGGGTCAAAAACAACCGCAACAAAATCGGCTTTATTTCTCGTCCAAAGCGATTTTAACATCGATGTTACACCGAAAATCGCACCAGTTGGGAAACCTTTTGAGGTAGCCAATCCACCGGAAGCATAAAATGCTCTATACAAATAACTTGAACCATCGATTATTAAAAGTTTTTTTCTTGACATAAGCTTTAGATTATTGGCACCATTATTGTATTGGTATATCGACAATTATTAAAAAGAAGAAAATGAAAGTAAATAAAAAAGTTCATGTATTAGTTTTAATTATAATAATCGCTAATTGTTTAGACTGCTTTTCTAATACGATCGAAGTTCCAGCTAGAGAGCATGGGAAGAAACGAAAAGTCTTTTCGGACACTAGAAATGCTCTTAATATCACGGAACATAAAACCAATGGCAGAATAGATTCAATTGAAATTAAACCCGCAGTCGGGCGACCTTATTACCTCATTGACAATGACGATGCTCTTAGACAAGGGATTAAGCAATCCAGGGAGCAGAAACCAGTTCTATCCAATTGGCGCCTTTTGCAATGGTAAAATTAAACTAGATAGTAGTTAGCTAAACCCAGGAAAGCGAAAAATCCAACGACATCGGTAATTGTAGTCACTATGACTCCTCCAGCCAACGCTGGGTCAATATCAAATTTATCTAGAGTAAGAGGAATCATAGCACCAAAAAATCCCGCCGTAACTAAATTAACGATCATGGCAATAGCGATTATCACTCCAAGCCCAATGTTCTCGAACCATAAAGATGATATGAACGCGACTACCATAGCCCATAAGCATCCGTTGAAGAAACCGATAACGATCTCCCTAAAAAGAACAGATTTTGAATTTGCTGCACCAACTTGGCCGATACTTAGACCACGAACAACGATTGTTAAGGTTTGTGTTCCAGCTATCCCGCCCATACTTGCAACAACTGGCATCAACACCGCTAAAGCTACCATTGCCTCAATTGTTGTCTCAAATAATCCTATTACCCCGGCTGCTAAAAATGCAGTCGCTAAATTAGCGGCTAGCCAAACTGATCTCATTCCTGAAGTCTTTAGTATTGGTGCAAACATATCATAATCAGTAGCAAGGCCGGCAGAGGAAAGAAGCGAGCGATCCGTTTCTTCTCTTAATA
>MDSZ01073961.1_pt1 | contig 18902 bp, 9 predicted proteins | sample 811201 | NCBI WGS metagenome assembly MDSZ01 (sample SAMN05326647, study PRJNA326480) | marine metagenome | isolation source: seawater | place: Indian Ocean: North | collected 2010
CCGCGGCATCGGCGCGGCTATTCGCGGAGCGTTTGACGGGTCTGGTTTGTACAGACCTCCTGTTGGCTCAACAGGTCAAGATGGTACTGGCTCTACACCTCCTCGCGAGGACGGCGGCGGCGGAACAGGCGGCGGCGACAGCGGCGGCGGCAGCGGCGGCACACCAGGAATTGATCTTGGAGGAGGTTTCAGATTAGGTGCCGGCACAGTTGGCAAGGGAGGCTTCGGCCCATATGATCCTGGCCCGCGAATTCCAAAGGGAAGAGATACTATTCCAAATCTGCCTCCTGTTCGTGGCGGCATTCTAGAAATCTCGTTTTCCAAAGCAGCAGAAGGTAAAGATGCCAAACCGTACAAAATACGCTCTCAGGCCCCATTAAGCAGAATGGCAAAAGCCAGCATGAGCAGAATAACAGGCTCAACAGTTGCGCAAACTTCTTACTCTATGAAATTTGGCAGTAGTTTTAAAGCTAAAAAGATTACAAAATTAAGTCCTTTCAATAATAACAAAAATGTGGCCAGAGCAAAACATGCCGCAGCTTTGAGTTTTGCTCAAACAAACACACAAGATATGATTAATGCTACAACTGTTAAACATGGATATGTCACACTTCGTGCTAATAATATTGACTACGATAGATTATATTATGGAAACAAAGACTTTGCATATGCTCCTGAGTTTAGTAAAAAGAAAATTGTAAAAATTAATAATCTACAAAAAATCTTAAGAACAATTAATGATAACTCAAATACAATGAAAGTTAATTGGCTTTCTGTAGGCCAAAATGTATACCCATCAGCGAGAAATCTTAATTCTACTACTGTCATTAATAAATCCACATTTAATAACAATTACTGGAGAAATGCAAGATTAGACAGAAGAGGTGTTTCCGCTAATGCGCTAGGTGTTGGAATTACTGACAGTTCAAACACTAATGTGCTTTCACAATCTATATTCTGCATGGATGCACCAATAGATTTCTTGACAAGAACAGCGCCACCAAATGTCATGTCTTCATCTTTTACAGCAGTTATAAGAAAGTCTGTCTTACTAAGTGGTGCTGCAGGACAACTTCAAAATACTTACACAACGGCATTCACCGCTTCTAATTATCCCGCGACTCAAACAGAGTTATTAAATAAACTTTCTGTTGGTCCTCTTTTCTCAAGAAAACAAACACTTAGTAATCAAAGGTCAACTAAATCTCCACTAGCTAGCTTTACTTACACAGGTGATCTTGGTGAACCCACACTGCAAGTAATGTTTAGAGCAAATCAACAAATAGATATTTTTGGTGGAGAGGCTAAGTTCCAACCAGAATTGGCAGGAATAATTTCAAGAACTGATGGCGTTAAAGGAAGTAAACAATTTGTCAGCGCTGCTTCTGAACCATGGTATGACAGCTACGCCGATTTTAGAAATGACGGACTAAAAGCAAACACAAGAACAATGTCTATATTGCCAGAATACAGAATTTCAGAACATATAGATGATTATCTGCTTTATGGTATAAAAGACAAAACTAAGAAAGATACTTTTGAAATCCCAGAAACCGGTATCGATAGCTTAAGTGATTCGTTTTACACAACATATTCTAATTCTGACTTTTTGAAAGATGTAGTTTCAATCAAAGATCAAGCTGGACTAGATCCATCTGAAATACGTTTAAAATTTAAAGCTGCAATAAAATTTAATCCCTACAAAGGGTTTTATCCAGCCCAGCGTTCAATTCAATTAGTTGAAAAATTTAATGATGATTATGCAAAATCATTTAGAGGCATATTTGGCGGAAACATTAATCAATTAGACAGTTCTCAGAACAACTTTTCTCTAGCAAGAAACATTATCGCTCCACTATTTGCACCGGGCATTTTGTACAACACAGTCAAATCTTCTGTAGCTGTTGACTACCCAATTTTAAGTAACCGTATTAGAAAACAAAGACAGCAGTTTAGTGGAACACTGTCAACATTTCCACATACCGCACCTGGCAAAAATAACTGGGCAGTTGTACAAAATGTTGATGAATCAAACGCACAGTTTAACGCAGACATAATTACTCTGTCTAGTTCATTTTGGGATCAAAGAGTACCCTTTGAAGCAATTATTGAGCCACACACATTTATTGGAAACGCAGCTTTGTATGATATGGAGTCGCATCCAAGTTGTTCTATAGAGCCTTTGAACGGCACTGATGCACAAAAAACTGTTTTTGCTTCAATCTCAGGCAAACCAGTCTCTAATAGTTATGCTCTGATGATGAGAAACTTTTTAGGTGGTGTTGCTGATTTCTTCCTTGATAAATCAGAATACTCTAGAATCAAATCAAATGTGGTTGCTGACGATTTGAAATTTAAAGATGGTGATGTGTTTATTAGTCGCCTTAAGTTCTACAGGTCTACATCTGGATCAATCGAATACACCTCAGAAAAATCTACCACTGATGACAGCGATCTTGGCGGTAATAATCCATTCACTGAATTTGGTATGAGACCTTATATAAACGGTCAATTTTTGCCTGAGACGAACAATGCGTTTTGTGAAATTCCGCAGTATCCATTAAGATCTGGCAACAAAGTAGTGGCACTAAGAGAAACGTTCACAACTTACAATAGAACAACAGCGTTCGGACCACCAGTCGCTGGTACTGCGACCTCAAGTTATATTTCAGCTAATGGTGCCGGGAGTAGTGGATTAGATGCTTATAATACGCGTACAGTGTACGATTCGTTTACTGGGTGCAACCCCGCTTATACAGATAGTTCTCGCGATGGTGAGGGTTGGGTCGATTTTGTATTTAGACCAACCGGCTCAGTTTCGTATGACTTAGAGCGCATACTAGCAGAAACTAAAACAAAATATTGGAGATTTGATCCGGGGTATATCATCAGCGGCTCAACCCAACTTATATTTGATGCGCAACTTAGTGGCTCAGGCACAGCAATAGGCGGAGGTACATACAACTATACAGCCTCTGCTGCTCCATATTCTGGCAGAGTCATTAATCAAAACTCCATGCAAGTTTCAGCAAGCTTCAATTTGTTTGGTGTTGAGAGAGTTCAATTCGAATCTGCAGATGAAATTACTGGAAGAAAAACAAATAGAAACACTTCTGTAGGTAAACGATGGATTATTCAAAGTAAGTTTGAAACTCCTGCACTTAATTTTAATAATCTAACGATAAGACCACTAACAGCATCTAATGTATCGTTGCCAGAATATTCACCTGAGTCAACTCCAATCGGAATATGGCATCAGTTTGGTCTGATTCCTGAGCCAGAACAAGGACTGTTTTTAGAGTTCACTGAACCATCAAATGATTGGTTGAGATATCATTATGATGTTGTTGATAATGACACAATCTATAATGATTTTAACGCATCAGCCAATGGTGAAAATTTTTACAAAAAAGCAAAATCATTCAAAGATTTGTTTGGCTTTAGCGAGAAAAATCAAAAAACAAAACTTGGTGGTTTAAAAGAAAAATTAATAGTAAAAGAAGCTATTGTAGCTGTACCCTATACACAAACTGAAGCTGTTCCTAAAGATCAATATGGCTCTAAACAAAGCACTACTTCTAAAAACTTTATCAATATTCCAATGGATAGGGTCGATGCTTCATTGGACAACTTAATTGATACAAAAATTGGCGACAGTCTTACAGCAGCAGGAAAATCTGTGCGAGAACAAATTGAAAGAATGCAAGAATTTGTGCTTCCACCACAGCTTGATTTTTTACAAAATAGAGAACTTAAGCCAATTGTTATGTATATAATTCCTTTCGAATATGAATTTGATAAAGATGATTTGTCTTATATGTGGCAAAATCTTGCACCAAGAAACTATAAAAAGGTTACATTCCAAGAGAAATCTGTATGCCACATGCTTGCCAACAATGAACTGTTTTCTAAAGACAATCTTGTGGATAACGACAACCTTCACTGGATGGTGTTCAAGGTAAAACAAAAAGTTCAATCAGATTACTACGACAAGATAGTTTCTCAAGCCGGCCAAGCAACATCTGATCAATTTATTAACAAAGATACCAAAGAACAAGTTATGTACAATTGGCCGTATGATTACTTATCTTTTGTTGAACTTGCTAATATGAGCGTTGACGTACTTTATAAGCCTGACGGATCCAACGAAAAGGCAATTATGAATGCAACCAAGTTTGATAACACCGCGAAAAAACTAATGAGACCTGTTAAGTATGAGGCATACAAAAAGTCTCTTGTAGCTATCCCTTCAGTCAATGCTGAAATTTTATCAGATGGAAAATTTTCAGAGACTGGTCCAAGACCTGATGGCCTTGTTATTGATATTGGTGCTGGCCCAGTAGGGCTTACTGGAGCAAATGCCGAAATACTTTCAATATTCAATGCTCAAATGACAAATAAAAAGAACAAATAATAAAATATAATAAAAACCTAATTATGTTATAATAAGCTATGTCAAAATTTTTAGATAAAAACCAAACTGTATACGATATCAAGATAACTGCATATGGTAAATACCTTATTGCAAATGGAAAATTTAAACCACATTACTATACATTTTTAGATGATAATGTCGTATATGATTCAAACTATGTAGGTTATTCAGAGCACCAAAACGAGACTCATAATAGAATTAAAAATGAAACTGAGTATCTTGAGGGTCTTGTTGATTTTGAATCAGTTGAAAAGCGCGCAGGCCGCGTAAGAAAGTTTGTACCAAGGGATAGTATAGTGCTTGAATCAGAAAGGCTTACACCACAAAGATCAAACTTTTACTATGAAAAATTTATTGGTGATGCTTTTAATTCTTCTGATAAACAACTTGCACCTGCAATGAAAATAGTTGCACTAAAAGGAGAAATTAGCTCATCCTCTGGCAAAGATTTAAAAAATAATTTACAAGTACCACAATTAAACATGGAAGCTACGTATACACTAAAATCATTTGAGCCTATGAATTTAGCAGTCAATGAAACGAAGTATAGTAATCTTTTAAATACGACAAGGCAGTTTTCAGATAACAAGATTATTGCTCTTGAGCCCGAAGACTTGCTAATTTATGCTGAAGAGTTAAATACTGATTTATTAAATGATAATTTTGAAATAGAAATATTCGAAGTACAATCATCTGCACTACCGGCTGAAAAATCTGAAGGCAAGAGAAAAGACAAATTAATAAGACGTTTATTTGAAAAAGATTTTGGCAGGATTGACGGTGGCTATATGACAGACTATGACGCTAACATCATGAATAGAATAGATTCTCAAACTAGAGCGCGCCAACAAATTAATAAACAGTCAGTAGCTGAGTATTTTAACGTGCTTGTTGATCATGAAGTTGATAGAATAGAAGCTTGTAAGGCTGCTTCTTTATTTAATAAAGAAAGTTATTATATCGATATCGACTTTGATTGTGAAGGGATCACCGGTGAAACATATTTAAATATCGATATTTATGGAGCGGTGACGGAGCCTGAAATATGTTAAGAATTAGGAGAAATAATAATGTCTAGTAGAGATGGTAGCGTAGATCCTACACTTTTTGGTAATTTAGTTCGAAAATTTGGCGCTGACATGCCAGTGCCATTTATTGAAAATGTCACAGTAGCAAACGATGAAGTTCAAATTACTTTGACAATGTATTTTGAGGTTTCTAAGGAACAAGCTAAATCTCCAAACATATTTAAAGAATCCATAGCAAATATGGGCATAAACACTTATTTTATGCTGCTAGTGTCATCGTCGGAACCACAGATAGCTAACAATGAAGCAAATTACAATTACGAAAAGTTTTTAAAGAATATTGATAAAAATTTAGTTAACTCTTCTCATATTATAAATTACATAACACCTTATTTTTATTGCATGTCTGACAAGGTGCAAACAACTGAACATGGAAACACTTATGATGCTTTTAATGAAACTGACTTATCGGCATTTGGAGGCGCTGTAGATCGTTGGGCAGTTTATTTTAATTTGTTTCCGCAGCCTGTGGCTAGCCAAATTGCCATATTTGATAATTCAATTGAAGGTACAGACGGTACAGGCGGCGGCACTGCGACTTATTACAATAAACATGCGGCAGCGTATCATGTTAATACAAATGCATATAAAGTACCAATAGAAAATTATGAGATATCCGATGTGTTTTATTCAAGAGATGAAAAACAAATCATAACTATGAGCGCTATACACATCATTAGTTTAAGCTCATTACGTAATAATTTTATGGTATTTCCAAAAAGCCCTGTAATAGAATCAGATCAGAGATATGTCATTAAACGTGCAAATTATTCTAACGCTGAGGAAACATTTTTTGGTACAAACAATCCTACTGCAATAGGCATTGGCAAAATGGGCATTGTTTCATTTTCTACCTTGTTTAGTAATTTAGAAACTAATTTTCAAGCTGTACAGGGTATACAAAACCTTTTCAGGTCCTCAAAAGATTCTGCCAAATTATATAAATCATATGTTTCTGATTTGTCTCACGTTCAAATAATGGAAGACGGGGCAGTTCTAGAATCAAAATTATTTATATATGAAGACATAGCCGCTAACTCAGTAGATGAACCAGATGTATTGCAATCAATAAACTCAGAATTTTACGCTAATGACTCAATAAAAAAATCTGAAATTGTGGAAGATTTAAACAGCCTGATTGTTGAAGCTCCAGAGAATGATGAAACTGCATCCCTTGTCCAATCACTTTCTTATATTCTTTCTGAGTTTGGAAGTGATGTGGAGTTGCTGCCAAGATTAAATACTTTTAGAAGCCAGATACCTGATCGCTCTCTTCTTACACCAGAAGGAAAGTTTTATGAAAGTTTGAAAATTAAAATTTTTAATTCTAATCAATTAACAATGCAAGGTAGAAAACTAAAACGAACATTAGTTACCAACCCAATTGTAAAAGATCTAAGAGATCCACTTTCAGTCGCCACTGCATATAGAAGAAGGAAGGATCTTTTACATTTTCAACGCCCTACCGGGGCTGACGGATCTGTAAGTGCCGCGTCAGCTTATGCTTCTTTAAGCCCTGGTCGATCATTTCAGCCATTTATCTATTTAAACGGTCATGAAATTCAAGGGCAAATCGGATTAGACCCAACATTTAATCCATTGTCTGTGCCATCCGAGCTTGCGATACCTCCTTATTTTGCTACCGATGAACTAGGACTTACAGGTACTGACGCCTATTCTAATTTAGTATCACTTTTTCAAAACTTTTATGCAATTAACGCGGGGTATAGTGGATTTAAAGATTTGTTCGAAACCTACTTTAGACTTGATGAAATCGCTGGAGTAAGTCGCGAAGATGTATCTGATTTTGAAACTTACCTAAGAGAAACAGGTTTCTCCGAAGCCGATAGGACAAAGTATACAGAGTTTTACAATTATTTAACTGATATACTAAAGCCAGATTTTGCAGCAAGCCAAACTTATGCACAGGCCATGGTCAGCACCGCATATGATATAAGTGATTACAGTCTTTCTGATAGCGCTGCAAGTGAAGGTGCAAATAATAAGTTTACTTTAGTAGAAAATGGGCATTTTTCTTTTGATTACGAAAAAGCGCTTGGTACAATGAGCAATATTTCATTAGGCCTCAACACTCAAAAAATTGATAGTTTTTTTGGTAGGGATTTGTTGCAAAGTAAATTTAAGGTAACAAAAGTTAGAATGGATGTTCATGCAATGTTAATTTCCGATAAACATACAGAATCGGGTCTTGGTAAAGACACATTTTCAACATACGATGCAAGTCCTCCTCAAAATAGTGAAGCCTTTTACGGTCCAAATCATATACTACTAGGTTCAGTAACTGCATTATTTGATGATGTTCTCTCTGGAAATCCAGTAACAACACGCTGCGAAATATCAAAACCATCATATTTCAACAGCTATCCAGAATACGCAAGCGAAGTTGCAAGAATAACTGGCACATCTTTTAGCGGCGATGGTAGTGCAGAAGAGGATTTTAATGTATTAAGATCAATAAACTTAGGATCTTTTCAAGATTATCATTTGCACAGAAGCATGTTTAAAGAAGAAATATTGACTGGATACACGCTGGGACAACCATCAGAGGATATAAGAACATCTTATAGGACTTTTTATGATGATGCTGCAGATTCTGGAACATGGTCTGATTCACTTTATAGCTCTACAGTTGATGGCAAAACTACCGTTGTAGAAAACAGCCATACATATATTGCCCTCAGAAACATAGGAGGTATATATAACTCCTTTAATCCAAATGAAGGCTTTACAGTCAGGCAACATCCAATGATTAGTGCGCCTGTGTGGTACGATGATTATTTAGCTGGCGGGCCTTCGTCTGCTCTGGATCCATCTGTAGGCGGCGCACTTAAAGCACGAGATGGTTCGCCATATTCTTTCAGCTCAACTGATGTACCAAGTGATAGCGAAATGACAGCTAGAGATAATTTGTTAAATTACAATTTTAATTCATATACTCATCCTGATAATGCACTAAATTCACCTATAGACTATAGGCTTATGACTTTTGAAGTTCAAAAAGTAGGATCAGTTAGTGAAACAATTCTTGAGGACATCTCGTATCCAGAACTTGGAGATTCTGTCCCTAATTTGCTAGCATTTAAAACGGGTATTTTTCCTCAACAATTCTCCAAAACAATTAATAGCCAGTTTTATGAATTTTTTGTTGAAGTTGAAGACAACACATATGAAGTTTACTTGGAGATGATTCAAGATTTAGAAGATACAATTTCACAATATGATCAATACGTGTCTGATTGTATGGATAATTGCACATATAATAATAAAGCTAGTAAATTCAATGACTTTTTTATTAACGGCGCCGAAAAATCTGTTGAAAACAACCCAAGCGAAGCACCATGGATCAAGATGCCTATTTTATATGCCTTTCATTCAGATTTATTAAACAATACTTTTAATGGCGACAAAGATAGAATAGTGGCCGCGGCCACTGCAATTAGCTCACAAGTAAGTCCTCGAAATGGCACAAGACACACAGTGAGAGAATTATTAAAACAATGTCGTCAATTGTATAACGATTACTATTCCGCCACGGCTGGATATCACTCACCAAGGTCTATTATAGATTCTATGAGAGGCCCTGTTAATCTTACATTTGGTCGACCACAGTTTGGTGAGCATAGTGCTGGCGGTGTTAATGGTACTTCTGCATATGTAATGATACCGCCAACGTATGCTTACTCTGGATATGCAGCATCTTACACAAGCGACCTAACAGACGGGTATTATTATGCAACGGAAACCGGCTCAGAAGAGTACTACATGGGCGGAATATCAGAAATAGGCGCCGTCGCCATAGAGACCAGCGGCGGCACAACAGTAGCTCGAACAGATCTAGATGGAGTTCGTGTATATACATGATGATTCATCAATTATAAATTTATACAGAGCTAATTAAAATAAAGGATACACAAAATGCAGTCAAGAAAACAATTAGAATCGTTTAAAATCAAAACCGCACAAAAAGTAAAAACATATAAATCAAACAACACAAATAAAAAGTTTGCAGAGATTGTGCCTAGATTAGTTGGAAATGGCAACCTAAACGGAAAAATTGATTTATCATTAGGTGGTCCCTTTGCTGCTGTAGAAGTAATGTCAAGTCTTGGGTTTGAGATTATTGAACGCCCAAAGGATTATTCATACTGTACAGATCCAGAAAATTCAGAAACTAAAAAGATTTTTAAAAATAAAAATATTTTAACGAATGAACTTCAAAATCAAGAAAACGAAAAAATACCGGTGTCTAATTTCTTTTCAGATGATAATGATAATATTTTTGATGTTGAAATTGAAAAAAGAGAAGCTCAAAAAAGAACTAACATTAACACCACGAATAATCCAAGTGTTAACATTAAAGTAGATTTAACGGAAGTGGTTATTGGAATGGCCAACATTTGTATGCCAGAAAAAAACGGCGCCATCCAAGTAGATTCAGACTTTTTAGAAATTTGAAAAAGGAATTAATTTATGTACATGCCAGCATCAACAGTTTCTGTAAAATCAGAACAATACGAAATTACTAAAACTAGGCTTAATCCTGGTGTTTTTAATTACATTGTAGGTATATTCTGGCCAAATTCTTATTTATATACTATGCCAAGAGCATATGCAAGGCTACCTGAAAATAAATTATTTTTTAGCAGAGAACAATGGCCAACTGGCCCATCATGGGGTTATACATCAGATGATTCTAGAATTCCAGGTCAGATTACCCTAATAAAACTTATAAATGATTCTTTTAGTTCCGATCACGGCATCAATATTAATGCTATTGATGCAAGCACTGCGTACAATTTTGTTGAACGCGATATACAAGATAAACTATACTACATGGTACCAGATATGAATTCTCTGAAAGTCAATACAGATGCTTCTATCACAGGCGCACCCACAATTAGTGCAGTCGCAAAATGGCGTAGCAACGTTGGTGAAGGTTCACTGTTAAATCAAAGTGGTATTTCAGTAATCAAGACATCTTATTATAATGACGAGGGAATGGAAGACACCCGACTCGGAAGTTCCAGATTAGAAAATTATATCAAGCTTGTATACAATACCTCAGATCCAGCAACAGTGGGGTATAATGGCGGAGATGGTGTTATAACTAATCGCTATTCAGCTGGTTTTATAACTATCGCTTATGATTCTGAATCACAAGAAATAGAAAAACTTCAAGAACAATTCGGAACTCCGGTTATTTCAAGTACAGATTACTCTGCAAATGTTTATAACGAAGAAATATCGTTCTTATCTAAAGAAATTTATTTAACACAAGCGAAGAAGCGTAGAATATTCTTAAGAATTGATCAGCCTAATGAGTTGAGAATAAATGAATTATTAAAAGTTTCTAATTATGTTGAATATAACACAAAACTTGTATCTCTTATTGCATCGCCATCCGCAATGAGTATAATGTCAGATTCTCCAGGGGCATATTAATATTATGGCAATTGATCCAACATCACCAAAACCAGCACCAAGCGTAGCAGACATTCGATCTGAGTCAGAACGCGTGCTACCATCAACTATAGGGGACGAGTCTGCAGAAGAGTCTTCTGCAATGTCTGAATTAGAAGCGGAACTTGTGCTTAGATCTGATGCTCTGAATGCTGAAATATTATCAACTTTCGTTTTAAGTCCAATTGATGCTGAAATATTTACATCATATGGCCCAGACCCATCATATACACCCAGCGGTGGTGTTTTTATGTCTGAAGAGGTTAGCGGAGAAAGCGTGTCCTCGGGCGACACACCAGAGGTCTATGTACCGCCTGCAGGAGCGTTTACAATCCCAGCAGACCCCGATATATTTTTTGGCGAGCCATCATATGTCATAGAAAGAGATAATGTTAATTTTCCTCGCGTAAGCAAAAAAACAATGTACATTGACACAAATTTGCTTGAAAATTCAAACGACAAGCTAAGAAATTCTTTAAAAGCATTTTATGCTTTAAAAGAAAACGAAGATGGATCATCAGCATATGTTTTTCAAAATCTCCCATATTTTTCTAAAGCTGGTATGGGCTTAAGACATATCACAAAGTTTGCTGCAACTGGAACTAATGTATTTAATTTTATTGCTTTATATGCTAGACCAAGCAAAATTAACGATTTAGCTGTAACTAGCTTGTCAATACCAGTTTTATTAGGTACCGGAAAAGATTTTACAAACGATGAACATTGGCGCAAGTATGTTAATGGTGGAACATTTAATGGTATAAAATACGCTGGATTAAACATGTCTGGCTTTGGTGAACAACAGGTTTTTGTATGCGACATGCCATTTGAACTTCAGTCTCTTAAAGAAAACCATAAAAATGTTGAATTAGAAAACTATGACTTTATAACGCTAAAATCTCACACTAATTATTCACTACCAAGATATGAAAGATACACAAAAACCATAACAGCAAAACTGCTTCCAAATTTTTATTCTATGGTGAAACACAACAGGTGGTGCACTGGAGATGGACACACACCTAAAGAAGTCGGTACTGATAAGTTCTATAATTTAAACAATATATATCAATCACGCGAACTGCAAAAACCAGTTGTTACTAACTACCCACCACCAGAAGACTTCAGAAGTGGTGATGTTTTGCCAGTCGATTTGGTTTTAACAACTAATAAATACATTGACAGAAACGTATCCGTAAAAAAATATCTTAACACCATGATGGAGCAAACGTATCCGTCAGAGCTTTTACAAACTATTGAACAAAATAATAGTACAATTTTATTTCCATATGGAATTAATGAACGCACAAACGAATTAAAAAAATATGTGCCATATTATAACTCAATTAAGATACCAATAAGAAATGAATATTTTGCTGAAGGGGTGTGGCCCGATTATGGCGATGGCAAGCTAGCTTTAAAAAATATATTTAATCAAATTTTTAATAATGATTATTCAATTATTCTTAGTAATTTATTAAAAAAGAACTTTGTTGACAACAGACAAGGAAACACTGAAAAAGAAAAAAACTTTGCTGTTAATCAGCGCATCTTAAAAGATGGTGAATTATCTATGCAAACTACATCAGCTACCTTGCGATATGTTGATTTGTTTGAAATGTTAACTGAGGAAGTAAACTCCGTACTTTCTGATTCGGCAGATTCAATAATTGGGCCCGATTCACATGGAGTTGAATCAGCCTCTGAATATGCTAGTTTATACATGAACTCTAAAGCAGTAAACTCGGCAGAGCCTTCATATCGTTATAACAAAAAAATATCTTCACTTAGAAAATTAGATCAAATTTTTAAGTTGTCAAAGGAATCGTTGTGGAGTTTTCAAATAAATCCATTCCCAGTTCACGGAAGCGACGAATATGAGAGCTACTATCCAGACAATTTTTTCAATGATGCTGGTACCCCAAGGTATTCAGAGACAATAGGGTATAGAATTAGAAAAACAACGCCTCAAGTTCTTAATTCTGATCGAAGACCAATAGATTTTCAAGATGTTATAATCTTAAAAAATACTGCAACGCGTCAAGCCCAGACAGAATATGAATTTATTGATACTCAGATCAAAAAAGGAATTGAATATAATTATCAAATTTTTGAATATAAAATTGTTTTAGGGCACAAATACACATTTAAAAACACAAAAGTAACTAGAAAACTTGCGGAAGAGCTAGAAACAATTAAAGATGCAGATACAGGAGGCTATTCTGCTGTTGGTACTGCTTATTGTGTAGAGTTTTACGATCCTACTTCATTCGATGTTGCAGCATCAAGTTTTAAAACATTGCCACTTGCTAAGTTAGAAGAAAGCAAATATATGGGCGATGCACAAATAATTTCTAAATTTCCATTTTTAGCTGAAATGACTTTAAACATAGAACCCGCATGGAGAATCTACGAAGTTCCAATTGTTTCTAAAGAAATAGTAAATACTGACCACCCTGCGCCGCCTCTTGAAGTAAATGGATATCAAAGAAAAGATGATTCACAAATAATTGGTTTCCATTTATTAAAAGAACATTTTGCATTACATGATTTACCAGTTGGGTTAAATGATGAAGAAAACAAAGTATTAGAACAGTACTTCAATTCACAAAACTTGATTAATACCGATCAAATGGTGTCAGATACTAAATCTAAAATTAAAGAAATTGAAATATTTAGAATCGATAAAAAGCCTACATCGATCAAAGACTTCAACAACAAACTTGTAACAACAAAAAGTCTACTCATGACTGACAGCGAATATGATGTTCCTGCTGTGTTTACTGATTGTTTTTATGAAGAAAAGATTAAAACAAATACAAAACTATATTATACTTTTAGAGCTATAAATGATGAAGGTGTAAAGGGTTCATTTTCACCAATTTTTGAAACAGAGCTAATAGACGATGGAAATTACAAATATGCTGTGTTTAATAAAATTGAATTATCAGAACTTAAGCCAGAAAAAATTCACACCGAACCAAGCAAAAACTTTAAAAAATTATTACAGCTTATACCAACCCCTGAGCAACTAGCATTGAATGATAAAAATGTAGATTATTCACAAGAAGCCGAATCTCAATTAAACAATGTTATAGTTGGAAAGAATGTAAATTCTATATGGGATAAAAAATTCAAAGTTCGTATGACTTCTAAAAAGACTGGCAAAAAAATAGACTTAAACATTACTTATAAGTTGAGGACATAAAATGGCATTTCAAGATGATTGCGGTGATTTAATTATTGACGCTGTTTTAACTGATATTGGTAGAAAAAAACTGATTCGTGGTGATTTAAAAGTGACGTCTTTTGCTTTAGGCGACGATGAAATCGACTATTCATTATTAAATACTGTTGTGTGTGTGGACGATTTTTCAAACTTATCTAATTCACCTGTCCTGGAAGCATACGGCAAATCAGATGTTAATATTCACTACGGGCTCATAAGCTTTCCAAGAGATGATGTCCTTTATGTGCCAAAGCTTAGATTAAACGAGCTTGTTGAAAACTCAGCAAAAAAGTACAAAGGTAAATACTATCTTGCAATTAATGAAGAAACAGTTAACAAACTAAAAACCGATGTAGGTATTGAATATGTTTTGCAAGAAAATGAAATAATGTACAACCATGTTTTAATTGAAAACGGAATAGATTTAGGAACTTTTTCGTCAGCGCCCAAAAATTTTAGAGCTAAAAAGTCATATATTTTAAATTATGAATTGTATGACAAATATTATTATGTGCATTGCGATAGTAGATTTTTTGAAAACATTCTAATCTCAAATCCCACAGGTGAGTTTAGAAACACAAAATCAAATAAGCTAATTAATACTTTGCAGCCACTTCAACAAACTAAAAAAATAAACGCCACCAGTTATACTCAAGGTTTTTCCGTTTATAAAGCTGAAGCTGTTGACAACCAAGTATACAAGCGCACAGATAAAACAGACGATATGCTGCACTCTACCATAAATGGACCAAGAAGTTCTGTGTTGGGATTAAATTTTGCTTGTAATAGAAAGCTTTTAACAAGAGCCGATGCAGAACCAGATGACAGATTTAAAAGATTCGGAACTTTAAACGTTTCACCTTTTCCAACTAATACTAAATATGATTACATAGATACTGTTGTGCTTGTTGAGGGGACCGTGACAAAGTCTCAAATAAAATTTCCAGTTAGAATCATTCGATATCGAAGCGGATAACTATTTCATAACAATAAATTATACTACAAACAAAAAAACAAACTATTTAAATGATGAGAGGACAATAAATGGCTTTTTTAGATAACTCAGGCGACATTGTATTAGATGCCGTTTTGACCAAAGCGGGCAGAGAAAAACTTTCAAGGGGAATGTCTTTAGACATCAGGGCCTATGCTTTAGGTGATGATGAAATTAATTACTCTTCGTATGATATTGCGCACCCATCCGGTTCAGCATATTATGATTTAGAAGTACTGCAAACCCCCGTGCTAGAATCAATTACTGGCCGGCCAGCAGGAATCAATCACGGTTTATTAAAAATGGTTGGTGTTGACGATTTATTATACTTACCAGTTATGAACATAAACACATTCGACTTAATCACAACAGTTTCCGAGGTTGATATGTCACTCTTTGGTGTATCAAGAACATGGAAGCCCTATCGCGGTGTATTCAACATGATGATTGATTCACCTACCGTAGATGCATTTGTTGCTGCCATGGTGGCCAGCCCAAGAGAATTACCATCTGAAATCACCGGTGATTTCAATAGATCACTGTGGAATGCTCACACGCCGGCAGGAAATGTAGCCGGAATTTTCCTTGAATCTGGCCTCGACACAACAGATGTCCCAAAAACTTTGGCTGCGCGTAATGATTTTGTTGTTTCTAATAATTTAGCTACAACAAGATATTATTTTGATGTTGATCGAAGATTATTCAATCAAGCTTTGGTACCTGAAATACTGGATGGCGGAGTGGGTGCTCATGTTCTTCATGATCAAGATCCAGCCACCGGTGAGTATGCATTTGCAGGAAAAATGAATCGAGTACCATTAGGCTCAACAGACTACGGTAGACCAGAAGTATTTAATTATACCAGAACTAATTTACCTTCCCGCGGCACGATTGGCATGAATTCAACAGATGGCGGTGTCACCCCTTCTGTCACATCGTTTACTACAATTGCTGGACCAAATGCAGATCATACATGTTTTGTGCCTCTTCCTGATACATCACGTTTGGGTACGTCTGAGGTTGACAGTTTATGGACTGATTTAGGTAAGAAAGTCGCCGGCAGTGTTCTTATAGAGGGCTCCACCGGTACCTTTGCAAGTAAACAGTTTTACTTTATTGATACCATTGTGTATGTACATCACAGTGCGACAAATGTAGGCACACAATTTACAATTAGATTAATCAAACTCGCAGCATAACAAAATCGGAGATAACAAATGCCAACAAGAATTAACACAGAACCAATTACTGCAGATGACATACATACCGTAACAACAAAGTTACATGAGGTAATTCCGTTAACTGGTACTTTGGCAAGCGGCACATATGGCTCTGCAGGTGCTCTTGGTAATGAGCCAAATATTAAAAACTTTACGCACGGCATGTTTCAGTCCATATATGACTATCCGTATTTAAGTTCTTCAGCTAACCATATATACGATTTGACTGTTGGTTATGATTCAACATCTGTTTTGAGCGCTTCCGTAAATGTTCAAGGCAAAAAGAAATTAAATATGTACAATCAGTTTGCACAAGTTTTGCTTGGGTACACGGGCTCAAACACAGATGGAATTATGAAGTTTGAAAACGACTTGAAGCTTGACCAGTCTGGCAGCTTAATGAAAAGTTGTGTGTTTATGTCCTTCTCTCGTTTGATCACAAAAGATGAAATCAAAAGGCAAACCTTTAGTCTTACGTTAGGTACAGGATCGTTTGCAGATCCGTTCTCAAAACAATTAACATTGGCTGATAAATCAGCATCCTGTGCGACTGACGCACAAGTTGGACAGGGCATAGGCGGACAATACGGCCTGCTTTACGATACAACTGCATCTTTAGCAACCCCTGCAAAAGGTGTCTTATTCTATCAGTCTGGAATCGCAGTTATTACAGCATCTGTCTTTACAAATGATACTAATGACTTTTTTAGTAGCAGTGCCGAAGAAGCACAAACAATTGGAAATACCCTTAAGAACATTAGCATCAGCGGTGCCTGTAATGCACTTAGGCACAGAATTAAAAATGTTTCCTTCAACAATACAACAGAAGTTAATTCACAAATTTATTTCTGCAACATTAAAGCTAATAAGTTCAACTACAGTGCTAATCCCACATATACTTCGGGCAGCAAGATTAGAGTTAAGAATATAGCTACTGATACACCGATTACTTACATTACAACAATTGGCCTTTACGACCCAGCAGGAACGTGTGTTGCGGTTGCCAAACTTTCCGAGCCAATTAGAAAAGACAACGCGACTAATTTAGTACTAAGAGTACGATTGGACTACTAAAATGCCGTACCGTAAGTTCGGTGATAATGATGTTTTTGTAAATACAATGCGCGCGCATCCACAAGTTGATTTTGTGGTTTTTGATAGTAAATTGTATTACAACAATATACCAGAACAATCTGGCTCATTGACTGATCCACTAATGGTGGTTGGTTCAGGATTTGTTAATTTACATGAAATAAATGTTGACAGGCCTTTAACGTCAACGGGCAGATTTTTCAAGCATGCTTCGTTGCCAGATAATGGAAGAATTTATTCCTATATCGAAAAACAAAGCTCTGGGTTTGCATGGAAGACAGTTAGCACTGCTGAACATGATGATTTCGAATATGGCACACCTGTAACAAACAGCTATCCGCAAACTGCATCAATTACTAGAAGATACATAGCAACACCTTATAGTTCAACCGCAGTCTTTGATAAAAGGTATGTAAGCCTCAGAAACAAACTTAACATTTACGAATTACGCAGTGAATACCACAAGGTATCAGGCTCGTTCGGCAATAAAGATACTATGCCAATGAATATGATATCTATCCCATCCATATTTTATGGAACAAGAATTAAGCCAGGAACAGTATCGCTAAAATGGTATTTTACCGGCTCATTAATTGGCGAATTAAAAGACGAAAACCAAAATGGCGAACTTATACAAACTGGCCCATATGGCAGCACTGGTTCTGGTAGTGTTGCGGGTGTAGTATTATATGACGAGGGATTTTTATTGCTGACTGGTTCGTGGAATTTGAATCCAACAGCAATCCCGATGACATCTGGCTCATCGGCAACCACCAGACCATCATGGCTGTATTACGCTGCAGGCGCCAATGATCAAGTAAATCAGGCTAATACAGCCACAGCCCCAGCCGTCACATCTGATTTTGTGTCTGCTTCGTTTGCGATGTCATTTAAAGGATTTACAGAAACACAAGTCATGACCATGTTTGCTCACGCGAGACGAGGACAGGCTAACTATTCGAACAATCCAACATTTTTAGAATATGGTCAAGAAAAGTTATACTTTACATCATCAAACGTTTATGAGCAAACAAGTAGTATAAAAATTAAAAACACAGTTTCATCAAGCTATTCAGATTATAATGAAGATTTCAAAAAACAAGTTTATATTTCTAAGGTAGGCATCTATGACGAAAATAAAAACTTGATTGCTGTTGCAACTTTATCTAATCCAATTTTAAAAGAAGAAAACCAAGACATATCATTTAAAATGAAGCTTGATGTGTAGTATAATACAAGTATGATTTTAGGAATTGATATAAGCACCAGCATTACTGGCTTTGCCGTGGTTGCCGAAGGGCAACTTGTTTATTATGACTCGATTGATTTGAGAAAACATAAAAACATCTTTGATAAAACAATA
>MDSZ01005765.1_pt1 | contig 18901 bp, 24 predicted proteins | sample 811201 | NCBI WGS metagenome assembly MDSZ01 (sample SAMN05326647, study PRJNA326480) | marine metagenome | isolation source: seawater | place: Indian Ocean: North | collected 2010
CTCTGAGATCAAACTCTGACTTCCGAACTCTTTTCACTCCATGATCTATAACGGTCATTAGGGAGTAAGAGGTATCTCCGTTTAAAACTTTAACTTTCAGCCCATCGTTAATTTTTAAAATGTAGAAAGGGTCTGTTGTCTCTACGGCGATAGGAACTCGAACATTGTTGTATTTCAGTCCGTCATTCTCACTCTCGGAGCCTATAAAGAAGTGATAGAACTCATCGTTGTAGGTACTGTAGTCACCTCTCGCCCAAGCATTAGCCATATCAGAAAGACCCTTCTTAATGACATCTTCGACCTCTTCCATAGAAACACACCGAAAGTCCATTCTAGCCTGAGCATGGCTTGTGTACTTAAGAGTGATCTGAATAGACTCAGCCCCTCCCCAGTGCGACCCGTCAGATAACACCATCCCATGAGGGAAGTTGATAGTCCTTTTGAAAGGCTTATACACTTTCCTCTCAGCCTCAGATGTCAGCTCTCCGTCAAACCTTCCTCCATGTTGGAAAATCTGATTCTTGTTCCAATACTTAACAGTCTCCCTGAGCCTGCTTTTAATGAGGTCTTCACCGCACTGAGTGATATCCCCTAGATTGTTGAAAACTTTCGGCGCAGAGATCTTGTCCATCATGCCACCTCCTTTTATATTTTAATGATTACCTTACAAAGAAAACAATAAAAGGAGTACAGATATGGGCGCGGGAGTCTTATTGCAGAAAGATGGGAGAGTCCTCCTCCTCAAGAGAAACCGAAGGAATGACCAATGGGGAGGATATTGGAACTGCCCAGGAGGTAGCTCAGAAATAGGTGAGTCTCGCTATCAGACAGCCCTCAGAGAAATGAGAGAAGAAATAGGAGAACCTCCACCCTTTAGAGTATACGACCACATATTTACGAGAGGTTATACGCTCTTTCTAGCAGACGTAGACTATTTCTTCGCTCCTAGACTCAACGAAGAACACTCTGAGTGGAGATGGTTCGAGAGGTCGAAGGTTCTTTCTTTACCTATACACCCGAAAGATAGAAAGCCGATCACGTACTTACTAAGTATTAAGTCTCCTCTACCTATAAAGCCTCCTCAGCCTGTCCCACCGCCTAAAACTTAGTGGGACATATATCTAGAGGCCACCCTACTTACTGAAGAGGTCTTTGAGTTCTTCTTACTGAGGGCATCTACTAGCTCTTTGTCGATTTCTTTCTCTCCACTTAAGTAAGACCTCATCTCCTTTCCTATTCCTACAGGATCTTTCTCTAGATCTTCCAATATCATGTCTTGAACATCGTAAAAGTGTTTCATTCGGGTTAACATTACGAAAGTAGGTATATCATCTTCTGAGGCGAGTTTCAGGGATCTAAAAAAGGACTGAAACTTCTTCATCGGAGAGTAGTCTTCTGAGTCATAACCTAACTGTTTGACCCCTTTATCTATCGCAGGTCGGGCGTTTTCTTGGAAATCAGAATAGATCCCGCATATCTTTTCTCTCACGTCCTCTGATGAGAGAGAGTCGTCTTCTAAAACAGCTTGTAACTTTTTATTGTACTCGGCCTCTACCCCTTCAGGAGTTTGATAGCCTGCGTATATGTCTGAAGCTAGGCTGTCAAAGTTAGAAGAACCTTCCCTCCTGTTACTTGAGATTTGGTGTAATGCCTTCTTGTAGAAAACCATCCCCGCCACAAAAGCAACTGCTGTAGACCCCGCTGTAGCCGCGACCCCTGTAACACCTAAAGCTGTCAAAATCTTAGTGGTTGCTAACCCTGCGACTGCATTAACAGAAGAAATACCACCCTGCGCCCCTGCGCCCCACCCTAAGAGGGGGATGACTGTGGTCATAGTCCAATTAGAGGATAAGTTTCTTACCATCTGCCTGATTTCAGGGTCTTCGTCTTTCTCTTTTGATTTTAATACCTTAAGAGATAGCAAGTCTACAAGCATCTTCGGAGTCCTCCGTAGAAACTCGTCGCCAATGGATGCGTCCCAAAACTGTTTCAGCGCACCCCTTTGAAACCCTTCAGTCTTAAAGCTATTTCTAACCTCTTCCGCTAAAGCCCTTAAAGAATCATCAGAAGTCTCTTGGAGAGTTAGGTTGAGCTTATTGTCAGAAAAGACATCTTCAGGTAAACCGAGATTAGGCTTCGATAAGTTCTCAACTATCTGCTTGGATATTTCTTTCTGAATCTCTTCATTGAAACCCTCAAATAGTTTAAGCGCGAAATCATATCTAGCTTTGTTTAGAGGGTCTGACCTTTCTTTCTCTGAAAGATAAGACCACCCTTTCACTGTGTTGTACTGAACAATGTTTCCCGTAGGCTTAAAACAACCTTCCCAATCCTTGAACTTTTTGTCGATGAGATCATATATAGTCTCCTCTTCTGATTTCTTAAGTGCTTTCAAGTATCTAGAAGCAACTCTTTTTGACGCGCTCATCTAACACCTCCTAAAGAAATATCTTTTCTGATATAATCAAAAACAGTTAAGTATAAAGGATCTAGCATGAGCGAATGGGTCGTCTACGTCATACAGAGTCAGCAACCTCGAAAGACAGCGAGCGGAAAGCCCGCTGAAGGCTTCTTCTACGTTGGGTGTACCACAGATGTAGAAAGAAGATTAAGACAGCATAATGGAGAGATCAAGGGCGGTGCTAAGTATACCTCTAAGCACCGCCCTTGGAAGCTCAGGTGTACCTACGGAACATATGCCGATAGGTCAGAGGCTATGAAAGCTGAGAAAGCTCTTAAACGCAAAAGGGGTCGTCAAAGGTTATGTTGGACGCTTGAAGACTCCAAGTGGTGCAGAGGTAAAAACCTCATTTAAGCTCTCTCACGTCTCCTTTATTAAAAGAGGGTTCTATGTGCAGTTTTTCGTATCGCCCCTGTACATTCCATTTTAGCTCTGTATAAAAGTATTTACCATCAGCTTCAAAGGTAAGCTCTAAACCATCGGGATCTCTGTACAGGTCGAGGACTACCTTCTCAAATTTGGTCTGTCTAGGTAAGCCATGTAGGGAAAGATAATCTTTTAAAGCAGTTTCCAACTCTTCTGAGGTGACGTAAATATCATCTTCTCTATCTAACTCTCTCTGCATAAGAATGAGCAAAGAGAAGAAGCCAATACCTCCTCCCGCTCTCTTCTCAAGATCTCTCGCTTGCTTTACGTTCTTAGAAAGTAACTCCCTTAGACTCTCATAAATCACATCATTATTCTTACGATAGATCTCACCTGAGTCCGTGTGGAGAGAAAAACGAGTATCGCCATGTTGGAAACTATAGATATTTCCAATGCCTCCCATGCGCCTCCCACCACCGACACTTGGGGATCTCCCCGTAGACCTTGCTCTCTGCATTAAGAACAGCGAAGGGTTCGCGCTTTTGTAATATCCGTCGTAGACCCTCTCTAAGTCTTGTATACACTTCCCTACAAAATGGAAATGGACTCCATGAAATCTTACGTCCATCGTTATCTTCTTCTTGTTAGACAAGTCGATAGAGACATCAGAAACACCTCTTGTCGCTTTGACGTGGCTCTCTAGCAGTTTTTCTTCGCTCGCAATAGTCACCTCTTCTTGATTCTTAAAAAGACCGAAGATCGCCTGCTTTTCGAGGCTCGCCACTCTCATCTCAAGGTAGTTGATTATTTCTGAAGCTGTTCTTCTCATGTTCTTTCTCCGTTCATGGGGGCTGTCGATAACTAAAAGTGACTATAAAAAATCAATCACTTAATCTCATACATCTCAGGGAGAAACTCATCGAGTATTAGCCGATGAGAGAAACCCTCTCCCCGAACAATAAGTAAAGAACTTGATGGGTAGTCCACACTATATTCAGGGTACATACTCTTGAGCATCCGATAAGCATCGTAAGGATAACCTAGAAAGAACACAGATTTACCGTCAAGAGAGACTCGATCCTTATCATGTCTGCTCATCTGAATAAAGATGTCCATCTTTGAGAGGTGTCTCTTTATAGAAACCTTCCCCAATCTAGCTATTCTTTCTCTGAAGAGTCTAATCCGCCAAGAGGGTATTTCAGCCAAGAATATCTCTTTCTTTCATCTAGGTAGTTGATGAACTTGTCGCACTCCCAAGCCTCTTGCTCGAACCTAATAGCGAGATAAGAGTCGCGGGTAAACCCTTTCTTTCTCACGAGCGCGCTCCACAAGTAGTCGAACAAGTAAATCAGTAAGAACCCTATAACGAAAGTCTCAAGGTACTGCTGAAAGTGGATCGTTTCATGTCTCTTGGTTTCTTCACTGATTGAGCCTCTAGAAAAGACAAAGCAGAAGAGGGTGATCGCGCTGATCTCAATCGGCGCAAACTTTGACAACCAAACGGGGATCTTAGAGTTCTCGAAGAAGAACGGTTTTAAGTGCTTCATGGAGTCACTTTCCTTTCTCTAATAAGTCTTCTATCTTTTACCCATAAGAAAATAATCGACTGAAGGATTAGAGATCATGACTACACGAAGCAGAGAGTTCAGAAACACACATACGACAATGGCTAAACTGTGTAATGTCGCGATCAAAGAAGTTGTGAAGATCTTAAGTAAAACTAAAGACCCTCTTGTTAGATTGATCGCGTTACGGAAGTTTAAGAACGGCTATAAGTTACCAAGAGACACTCGTAGGATTTCGAGAGAATTCATCGCGCTCGGTAGGATATACGCAGAGAAAGAAAGATCCTACGGGGGGTATAGATCGCCTTACAAAAGAGATAAAGTACAACTCTCATTAGGACAGTCGGCGGAGATTCAAAATCTCCTCAGAAACGCTATTCTATGGGTTTATCGGTTTTGGTCGCCAACAGCGATGGCAAAGCTACTCTTAAACGGAGGTGGCTTGAAGTTTATGGATCTCCACATCAGAGAGTACGCTCTTATCAGAAACATTGGACTCATCCATCGTATGAAATATAGAGAGATCCTACGTCTCTTCTTCACCTGAGTGCCATCCTTTTTCTGATATATAGTGCGCGTACCCACAACCTCGCGCAGAGAAAGGACAGACGATGGAAAGTGAAAAGCTACTCGCCACCATCGAGAAACTAAGAAAGATCCGAACGAAAGAAGATCTCAAAGCACCTCCTTCAAAGATCCTCAAAACGACCCTTGATAACGGGATTCCCCTCACTCTGAGACAGTATCAGATACAGGGTATTCTTCACCTACTCGCTATGCCCCGCTTTGTTCTCGGCGACGACACAGGTCTTGGAAAGACCTTGCAGACGATCTCTTCTCTTTCTTATTTGTGGGATAAGAAGCCCGAGATCCCCGCTGTTATCTTGACAACTAAGTCAGCCGTTGGTCAGTGGGAGTCAGAGTTTGGTAAGTTTACTAATGGTGTGAAGATATTCAAGTGTCTAGGAACACCAAAAAAGAGAGAGAAAATCCATGAAGAGTTCCAAAGCTACTCTGAAGGACCAAAAGCTCTCGTTATGGGCTATCGAACCGCAGTCAGAGACTTCCAACGTCTTCAAAGCATGAACGGTCATGTGATGATTTTTGATGAGGCCACCGCCTTCAAAAATGACTCCTCCCAAGTCCATCAGGTGTGTAAGCATCTCGCAGGTTCTGCGGAGCGCGTTTGGAGTCTTTCTGCAACAATCATTAAGAACAGGCTCATGGAAGCATGGGCAATATACAAGGTGACTGTCCCACACCTGTTCACCACTAAGACCCACTTCATGAGGGAATACTGCATCACCCGTGATCAGACCCTCCCTGGCGGCAGACGGCGCATTAAGATCGTAGTAGGCCACAGAAAGAGAGACATCGAGGCTTTCCGTGAGGTCATCGACCCTTATTTCATAGGGCGACCCAAGCATGAGGTAGCCCAAGAGCTACCCCCTCTCACAACTAAGACAATCCCATGCTCTCTGTCAAAAGCTCAGAAAGCGAAGTATGATGAGGCACTACAGGGACTCTTAGAGGTCATCGACCCCGAAACAGGAGAGGTCATAGAAAGAGAAGTAACTAAGCTCACCGCAGTTACTATCTGCCAACAGATCGTCAATCACCCTTCTCTTGTTGATTGCGATGGCGACAGCGGAAAGCTCGATACTCTGATCGACCTCTTAGAGAATGACTTGGACGGAGAGAAAGTAATCATTTTCTCTCGCTTCAGGGCGATGGTCGATATTCTTGAGGCAGAGCTTGAAGCGAGAAAGATCAAAACCTGTAGGATTACGGGAGCTGAAAACGGTGATCAGCGCGTGGCGAGTCAGAAAGCATTTCAAGACCCTGAGAATGAGACGAGAGTATGCCTCATCACTATGGCGGCCGCTGAGGGTGTAAACCTACAACTTGCAAAGGCTGTTGTCTTCTACGACACTCCTTGGAGCGCGGGTGACTACCTTCAGATTATTGGTCGCATGATCCGTATCGGGTCAATCCATGACAGGGTTTTCTCCTATCACATATGCGCTCCTAAAACGATTGATGATCGCGTGATGAAGACATTGGGAGTCAAGATGAACCTCATCGAGTCAGTTCTTGGAAAGAGACTCAAGTCAGAGACGGACGAAGATACCATTGTAGAAATGGGTCAATCTGAAGTAGCTGACCTATTTGACGGTCTTCTAGAAGACGCTCGGGAAATTATTTAATGTAAACACCCCTAACCTCCATTCATTCTGATATGGGTAAGAACACACTTACCCTAAAGATGAAAGGAGAGGTAATGGCGGTCTGTAAGAAATGTCATGGTCATGGCTACGTTCAAATAGACGATGGTCATTATGGAATGCCTCAAGCCGTCCCTTGTTCTTGTGTTCTTAAGAGAGCATTGACTGTTCAAGCGACTAGAGCTTGGGGAGGACTTGAAGTTGTACCCGTTAAGAGAAAAAGTCTTCTAAAGGGGAAGATTAGAGAAAATATTGTGGTGACTGCCAACAAACCTGAGCTGATGATCCACCTTAGATCAGCCCTTGCCCACCATGCGCGACCTGAAGAGTTTGTGAAAGTAGTCTCAGACGCTACTCTTATTTCTGCTTGGCTCTCTAACCTTGCTAGATCAGATAGAGATGTGATTGATCCTGACTACATTCGCGATCTGAGGGTGGCGAGCTTGGAAGATTTGGCGGAGTCTCCTACTCTCCTCATCATTCGACTCGGTGTTAAGACAGCTAGAAATAGCGCAATGCCTGAAGTTCTCGCAGAAACGATTGAGTTGAGACAACACTTAGGGAAACCAACTTGGGTTGTTGAAGAGACAGGCAAACCCTTAGAAGAAGGCCATATCTCTTGGTCTAGGGCGGTAGACGACGCGCTTGATGGATGGGAGAGAATACCTCTCGTGGGTACAACTAAGGCCACCTCATCTTCTCAGAGAAAGGGTGGAGGGCTTACTATTCAAGAGGTGAGTTCCAACACCGCTCAGGGACTCCCTAAAGCACGACATAAGACGATGAAACTATGAAGATACTTAGAAGCATATTACCCGACCCACGCATTGGAGACGATGCTAAAGCGATGCTCCAAAACTACTCTGCTCTCAGAGAGTCTATCTTAAGGTTCGATCTGCCTACAGATACGGCTATTTACGAGTACATCAAAGACTTCGTTTCTCAGCACTCTCACCTACCTGTTCAGAACACCGCCATTCAGTTCTTTGACTCGAATAATCAGTATGACGAGGCTGATCGAATACGCTCCCTAGCCTCTGTCGAACCCGCTTATCGCGGAGACTTCATCTTCTTAATTGAGAAACAAGTAGAAGATGCGAGAGTCATCTCCCTAAGTGAAACGATGGCTCAGGTGAAAGAAATCACCCGAAATGGGATAGAGATTAAGGAGGGAAAGAAAAAGCGTATTCTTAAGGGAGCGAGAGATGCGGGGAAGTACATCTTTCAACAACTACACGGAGTAATGACCCCGACGTTTGGCTCACGTATAGGTGGGGAAGCTCTCGGTGACGGAGACGAGTTTTGGGAGGAGTATCAGAAAGTAAAGGACACTAAGGTGGAAGTCTTACCAAAAACGGGACTTGAGGTAATCGACAATGCTCTTGGAGGCTTCAAGAGGAAAGAGCTTTACATCATCGCAGGTTTTACAGGACACATGAAGTCAAGGTCAGCTCTAAATTGGGTTTACAATCAGAGTGTCTACGGAGGGACAAGCACGATCTATTTCTCCCTTGAAATGCACTATTCTCAATGTCGCAGAACGATCTATTGCTTCCACTCTATGCACCCTAAGTTCCGCGCTAAGAGAATGGCTCTTGGTATCCAAACCCATGCTAACCCTGATGTCGGACTCGACCCTATCAAGATGAGAGAAGCCAAGCTCAATCAAGATGAGGAAGCTTTTCTGAAAGAGGTTATTCAAGACCTGAAAGAAAACATGGAGAACGGCACTTACGGCTCGATCTTCTTTGAGGTTGCTGATCCCGACAGTCTCGACTTCACAGTTGAAGACATGAGAACTAAAGCAGAGGCCATCGCTCAGAAACACCCTGTCAAATTAGTTGTCGTGGATCACGCTCTCTTAATGTCAAGTAGACGATGGGTCAACTCCACTACAGAAAGACTCAACGAGGTAATCCGTGACCTCAAGAAAACCGCAATGGGTTTCAATCGGGGGCAAGGCATACCTATCCTGTGTCTCTTTCAGATTAACCGCGAAGGCTTCAAAGCGGCTGAAAAGAATAACGGCACTTACAACCTCACTCACCTCTCCTATGCTAACGAGGCTGAGAGATCTGCTGACGTGGTGATCGCGGGTTGGTTTGGTGACGATATGCGAGAAAAGAGCATGATGAAGTATCAGTGTCTTAAGTCTCGTGATCAAGCCCCGTTTGAGGCTTTTGAAGCTCAAGTGTCTTGGCCTGTTGGACGCATCTTGAATACACCTATGAACTTCAGCATGGGCGCAACAACAAAGTCAGGGGGGAAAGCCAAAGCAGACCCTCTAGATGATGTGGTTTAAATCATTTATCGTCAGTCTAATGCGACACAAGTTTAAGAAAGACTGACTAATGAGATAATAAGAGCAGAGCATTCTATGCAAGTAGAGGTTACTGCTTATTCTCTGATCGGGAGAGGTAGATGATTGCAGATCAGCTCTATAAGAACATATTGGAAGCGCAGAAAAATAAACGACTAGAAAGAAAAGGAGACTGCCTTTACTTTGTACAAGCGAAAGGTACAGGACGCATTAAGATAGGTAGATCAAAGAACCCGAAGAAAAGACTGAGAGCACTACAGACAGGAAATGCGAAAGAGCTTAGACTCATTGCCTCCCTAGAAGGTCTAGGGTGGAGAGAAAGAGATCTTCACCAAAAGCTAAAAGAGTGGAGGGTTTCGGGAGAGTGGTTCGACTATGATTGTGTCGGTAATATACCCGATGAGATTTACGAGCTGATCCCTTATGGGGGGTTAGACGATTGGTGGATTGAATGAGTCACGAAGAGTGTCTGCTAGTAGCTTCTTTCTTAACACTGATCGCGACACAACCCAAGAACCCAAAAGAGTATGACCCGCTCAAGAAAGTGGGGGTGTTCTGTCTTTATTCACTTATTTTACTCTACCTCAGTGAAATACTATATAAGACATAATCTTACACACACATACCCAAAAGAGGTAACTATGACCTTTGAAGATCTGAAAGAGATCACGAAAACTCCCCTAGACTGTGCTTGCAGAGGGAACGGAGTTGTACTCTCCACAAAGAAGCCTTGCGCGGAACACTTTCTTTACTCCACCGACGAAGAGTTCAGACTTGAGTCTCTTCGGCTTGTGTATGCTAACTTCCGAGCTTATGTAGTGGCTCAAGCTAAGTCTCTTGAAGAAACCGCGCCTCACCTCCCTAAGACACCTAAGAAAGTCGATGGAGTCGTGAGAGCAATCTACGACCCTAAGACACCTGAAGATTGGATTGAAGCTATCCGAAACTACATTCTTTCTGTACTCTTTCACTTCATCTGTGACTAGAAGGAAGCCCCGTGAGTAAAAGAGCCGAACGTATTAAGAAAGATATCGACATACTGAAGGTTCTTTCCGATTACGGCTATGATGTTTATGAGGGGGGAGGAGAACAGCAGTTTCGCTGTGATCTTCATGGAGATGGTTCAGATAATGCCCCGAGCGCGAGGGTCTACCCTGAGTCTAACTCTTTCTTCTGCTTCGCTTGCGGGAAAGCAAGAGATAGCATTGCGCTTGTCATGGAGAAAGAGGGAGTAGAGTTCTCTAAGTCATGCTCTCTACTAGAAAGAAAGTACGGTCTTTCTGAATGGGTCTACAAGAAGAAAGAAGACCCTTTTGACAGAGCAGAGAGAGAGGGCGAAAAGCCCATAGACAACCGCGCTGAGATGGAGAGGAGAGTAGGGTCTAGACTATTCTTTCTTACTAGGGAAAGATCCCACGATTTAAGTACCATGCTAAGACTTTGGGAAGGGTATGATTTGATCTGTTCACTAGAACATCAATCACCCGATCATTGGAGGAAACTCCTCCGACAGATACCCCAAAGGCAAGACGATGAGTTCTGAAGAAAAAGACCTTGAACCTACAGACATTTTCTACGCTTCTTTAGCTCTGATCGCGAAGCAAGCAGAGAGTCCCTCAGACATTCTCAAAATATGGTTTAGCTTAGGAAAGCGCATAGGGATAGACAACATCATACCCCACCTCAAAGTCATCCTTTATGAGAATGAGGATCAGGAAAGATTGATCGTAGGCGTTGTTGGCGCACCCTCAGAAGATGTAGTAGACCACCTAAGCTCTGAGAGCGTCTTTAGTGAGATGATCTGTCAATCTTCTGCTAGAGCCATCAAAGAGATGAAAGAAAAGTATCACTGATGATCTACAGGAGAGATGGACTTATTTTTACGAAGCTTACTGATCCTCATTGGTCTAACCCTAAAGTAGCTAGGGTCATGCCCACACATGAGGGTGGGTCATGGGGATCTTTCTTAGAGCTGAAAGACACTGAGTGGGCAAGGTTTATTGATGAGGTGTCTTCTGACTCAGTAGAAAGAGCTTTACAGGGTGACTGCACTCCCTTGATGAAAGAGGGTCTGCGTGACCCTAGAGGGTGCTTGAAAAGAGCACCTCTGACCAAAGAGTGCGCTGACGCGAAGAGGTGTACTTCGTTTAAGAAATCAGTGTGTAACTCAACCTCTAAAGACACACCTGAGTGCTTTGCGCTCTCCAAAGACCTGCCTTCCTCAGTCCGAGTGCTTCTTTCCGCGTGGAAAGAAGGTTATTATGTCGTCAGAGAAAAGATCAACAAATAATTAGTACCTTTATATTCTTATAATAACTACTAACCTTAAATGGAGGAAACCATGAGAAGAACGGCTTCAGAAATCCTTAATGACCTAGACAGGCGACTCACAGTTCTAGAAAGAACCGCGTCAAGAGGTCTGAGTGACGGCACTACAGAAGAGCTTCTTGACCGCATTAACGACGAGTACACCGAGTGGGTTGGGTGGCAATACCCAACGATTCTTAACCGAAGAAAAGATGGAGTTACCCTCGTTTCAGTTGAGAGCTACTACGCGGTGATATGGGTCGGCTACGGTGAGGGTGAGGACAAGATCATTGATGTAACAAAGGATATGAAAAGAGCGAAGAAAATCTATCAGACATTAAAGTTTGATCCTACTCGCTTTCCTTCCTACCGCTTCAACGCTTGATTAGCTCTCGACATCAATTGCGTGACTAAGAATCGTCCCGTGATAGAGAAAGTCTTTCAACGTTTCTACGTTACTGACCTGTTCTGACTCTACTCTAATCTGAGCCTCGCTATATGACCCCCCTGAAACACTAGGGAAATCATATCGAAATAGCAGACCCTTTCTGTCTTCACCAATGAGAGTAAACCGTTCCTCAGATGCCCCCATGAAAAGTGGGGAGTATTTTCGGATGAAATTGATGATCTCCTTATTAAGAGCTTCTTCATCCTTCACTGAGGAGGACTTTTCTAAACGGTGTCTTTTAGAACGGGGCTTGAGAGGGTTCTTATCTATAAAGGCCATCTCTAAGGTGTAAAAATCTGAGCTTGAGGTCAGATATCGACTCGCTACTCGCGCTATACTAGCTTTCTTAGGTGATCCTAAGTGCTCTATCACAGACCTATTATTGTTGATCAGAACTACATCCCCACTAACTATCGCTTCATGGAGAGACTCATCAACACGAGGGTGGATAGAAAGAACATCTTCTCCTAGCATTGGAACGCCATCCAAAGAAAACAGAGACTTCAAAAGAACATTCGCGCTCTCTGCAATAACATCGGCGATGTCTTCTACATAAGGCTTCAGACTGTATTGAAGGTCAACTATCGAAAACTCGTAACCACCTGGATTAAGCGCATCTACCTTGTTGTGGGGCTGTTTCATAACTTTCTTAAAGAGCGTCTTGAACTCCCCTACCTTCATCACAGTAAGAACAGGTTTGATACCCCCCTTTCTCACTTTGACCGCGCCAACTGACTCGTCAAGAGAAAGAGTCATATGCCACTCTCCTCTTGAGCATCTGATCACCCAAGTGTCGTCTAATACAACACGACCTTTTTTGCGGTAGGGGATCTTCTTCTTACGTAGGATGGAATGAACTACTTTAGGGACGTGGTTCACAGACCAATCAAGAGAGGGGAGCTTTCTATTCAAAGTGTCCACGACAGGATCAGCCCAGTTGTCGTCTGCATAATCCATCATCGAACTCCTCTCAAGGCATGACTAAAAATAGTGCCGTACTTTAAAATCTGAACAAGGTCTTCTTCACTATATTCTAGCGAGTCAATGCCTATCAAAACGTGTCTGCTCTCACCGTTGAACTCACTGATGGTATACTGAAAGTTGGCTTGGTAGAAATAGTAACCAGGATTTTTGAAGTAGGTGATGCGCTTTTCGTCAATCTCATTGAGATCCCACTCTACGTCCTTAACGTATTCTCTTAATGCCTTCTCGAAGTCATCTTCGTTTCTTATTTCAGTAATGGATAATCCGAGCGATCTCGGCTTATTTGCCCAAGGCTTATTTCGATAGTCTGTTGTATCTTCATAGGTGAGTTGCATCTTAAAAGGAGCTCGCCCTGCAACCTTCATCCTTACAATACGTTCTATCATTTCTTTCCTAGCCATCATGCCCCCTGTATGTCTTAATATGTAAAAGACAGGGGGTATAAACGACTTATTTAACCTTCTTCTTCGCCCGCCATTCTTCTCTCATCTTAGCTTCTACGAGAGGGAGGTTCTGTTCGGCGCGGTGAAGATCTAGAGCTTTCTTTCTCGCGCCTTGATCGAGCTTCATATTTCCAAAGACTGTGATGTCACCCGTAGTCTTATCCTGAAGCCTAGAGGTCAGACCTGTGGTTTGAGGCATGAACTGCTTAATCAAGTTAGGGTCGATATTCTTGATCGCGATATCCCACACAAGATCAAGCTCTAATCCTTGCATCACCGTGAGTGGATTCCCCCCGTACTCGGTGTTCATCTTTTGACGAAAGAGACTCACCCCTGATCGAGTCTTAAGCTCAAGGTCAAAGAAATGAACAGCCATAGGGAAGTTTGGGCGATCAAAGAACATCTTGAAAGCCACATGGAGATTCTTATCTCCGAAAGAAACGACAGGGTTATCTACATGACCCCAATCATGAATTATGACGTGAAGATCATTACTCTCAACGAGTCTAGAAATGAACTCCTGCTCTATTTCTGACATGGGTACGTAGAGTGCTTTGCCCTTACCTCCGAAGATATTACTCATACTCTTTTCCTCTTCTCTATGGTTTAGGTAATGTTACCAAAAGAAGTCCCCATAGCATCCATCAGATCGAGTAAGTTTTCTGCTGATGCTTTCTCACCAAAAGAGTCGTCGAACTGAGTGATAAGAGAAAGAAGGTTTTCTCCTGCGGTTCGCCCAAGTGGATAGCTCGAAGTGCCTGCGGTGTTGGCTATGTTAATGAACTTATCAACGTCAAAGCTGATTGTGTCAAAACCTTGTAGGATAGCTTTCTCGATATTTCTTTCTACATAGCCCTGAGAAATGAAGTTTAAGACAATCATTGGACTTACGTAGTAGTCAATCGTGTTTTGACGCTCCATGTGACTCAGCCCTTGGGAAGCCCTATCAAGCGCATTATTGAAGAACTCAGCTACTTCATTGGCTACGAGTTCCTTAACATCTGCTGTTCCTCTAGCCACAAGATTTTTGATTGTGAGGTGCAGGTCTTCTTGCTCCTCTTCAACGTGTTCATAAAAGTTACGAGTAGCCTTCAGAGTTCGGAAATCTCTAGGCTCAAGACCACTGTTTCCAAGCTTTGATTTGATGTATCTTCTAAGGTAGTTATAGTCGTAGATAAAGCCTTCTAAGCCCCTAAATATAGGGAGCTGACTCTCAGGATCTCCTGTCCCAAGCGTCACTTCTTCTGAAGCCTTCTCGATGTATGGAGTAAGAGCCCCTATGATTTCGGAGTTAGAAAGTTCTGCGACATTCTCAACACCACTCTTTCCCATGAACCTGATCGCAACAAAGTCTTCTCTGAACTCTTCAATATGAGCAGGTCTTAGAGAAGAAGCACCGAACGTAGCGATCTCTTCAACCACGTTACCCTGACTATCTTTTCTGACAGTCTTTCCGATCTTCTGAGATCCTGGTCTAATACCTGTCTCCATCATAATCGCAGTCAAGATCGCGCTGAGTTTGGTGTCTTCATAAGGGCTCTGCATATCCGTTAAGACTTCATCAACAAGATCGTTATATTTGGAGATCATCTCGGCAAGAAGATCGTGCTTGTGGAGTAGATCTCTGACTTGATTACCTACTCTGTCGCGCACTTGAGAGATATTACCCGCGTCATCAAGATTAAACACGATGTTTCTTGGGAGGTACTTTCGGATCGCCTTCGGGATTCTTTCTCTTACGGAAGCCTGTTCGGTAAAGAGAAGCTTATACTCAAAGCCCTGCTCCGCGTATCTCTTAATTTTACTTTCTTCGGAAGCGGTTACAGGTCTTCCCTCAAAAAGAAGAGTGATCAGGAGATTGAGCGCACCATTTCTCACGCGAGTAGAGCCTTCGGCTTCTTCGACAGTCCCCATAAATTGATCTATGTACTGTCCGACTTCAGGGAAAGCAGAAATGTATTTCTTAAATCTAGGTTTTTTATCGAAGGTAGAAACGTCTATCTTTTCACTGATTTTAGCGTGAAGCTTAATGAAATCTTTAACAGCTTTACGAGCGTGTTTTACCTGATTCTTAGCATCTCGGACGTTGAGCGCGTCTGCTTGTATTTGAAAACCCATTTCTTTCTCCTATCTCTTAAAGAGTTCCGTCAAAGTTGTCAGTTTCTGTTGGCTTCTTCGCAGGCTCTGTTGGATTTTTAGGAGGTGTGGGAGCTTCCTTGTCGATAGCAGAGACGGCAATGTGGGTATATTTGTCGAGCGCAGCCTGACCCAAAATGTAACCAATCTGAATGAATCCACTAGTTACGATCATGGAAACGATTACCATGAAGGCATAGTGCTCAATCTTAGTCTGATACTCCCAAATCACATAGAACATGAGGATCTTCCAACCGAGATCTGCAATGAGGTATGCGAGGAATTTTTTACTCTTTAAAGGCAACTTGTCCATAACGGGCTTCTCTTTCTTAAAGAACGTGATCTAGCTCTCTCTGTAAATAAAGAAAGTATCTCAGCGCGCTAAGGGCTTGATATTAACGGTCAGACCGCTTTTCGCTCCTGAAGGCTTCGTCCTCCCCCTGAGCTGACCCATCATAGGATCGTTTATTCTGAGCTTATTCATCCCGCTCTGAAAGTCGTCTTCTTCTTGCTGTTGGTACTTGTTGGTTCTTAACACAGAAGGGTGCGCCTCAATCAGCGTCTCAAGCCGATATTGTTCTTCAGGAAGAAGCGTGGGAAGAAGCTGAAAGAAATCCTTTCTCGCTGACGGGTATATCTTAAGGAACTCCAAGATAACCTCATCTTCAAGTACAGTCGGGTTTTGGGGGTTGGTGTTGCTTCCCTTGAGGGTCACACCTCCCTGAGCATTGATCCAAAAGTTGCCCATGATCTCTCCTTATTCTGATATGTATATCCACCTATCACCCTCCCATAAAAGAATAAGGAGAGCGAATGTTTGACGACTTTCTCGCAGACATAAGACGACCTGTCGTAGAACCTTACGAATGGATGAAAGAATGTGACCTAATCTTAGGCACGAAAGAGAACATCACTCAAGCAATTGACGAGTGCATGGCTGTCGAAGTCTACGGTTGCGACATCGAGACTACAGGACTTGACAACCGCGTCTTTGAGGGACGCACAATGGACTCTATCGTGGGCATCGGGATCGCCCCCTCTCACGACAAGGCTTATTACTTTCCTATCGGACACAAGTCAGGCTCAGAGTATAACATTCCTTGGTCAATCATCGGGCGCGAGTTCGGAAGACTCTTCGACCCCTCCACGAAAGCCCGCCCTGTCTTTCATAACATCTCTTTCGACGCGCCTTTCTTAGAGTACAACGGCTTCTTCTCGCTCGGGAAAGATCGGTGGGATGATCACAAGAAATGGGAAGACTCCCTCATCATCAAATACCTCCTCAACCCACGTCAGAAGGGCGGGCGGGGGCTTAAGGCTCTGTCAGACAAGCTGTGTAACATGAAGATGATTGAGCTTGATGAGTTGTTCCCCCCTGAAGAAGAACAGCGCGACTACTCGACTATTGACCCCTCATGGCAACCCTGCGTCCTCTACGCAGCGGCAGATCCTCTCTGTACCCTCAGAATATGGGATATCATGAGAAAGGAATATGAGGAAGCACCCGAACACTCGGACTCAATATATAACCTCGAAAAGATGTGCTGTATTGCCACAGCATGGATGCACCGATGCCGAGTTTATATTGACCCTAAAAGAGCTATGGAGTCAGCGGTTGAGGGTCAACGTCTATGGTGGGAGAGTCTACTAGAGGTGTACAAGGGTGCTTCTAAGATTCTAGAAAGAGACATCACACCTTCATACGTCAAGATTATGAGAGACGGGTCGAGAGGTCTAGTTGAACCTTTTGATCCATCTGCTATTTCTGAGGGAGGGAGTGCTACCTATAAAGTGATCGTACAGGAAGCCCGAAGGTACGCGCAAAGTATGTCCCCTGACCCCGTTCAAAAGATCACTAAGAGTGTCGCTCTACTAGGTAAGTCTGCGGGTACTGAGAAAGTCAACTTCCCCTATGTTTACGATGTCCTTTCTCCCCAACAGCTAGGTCTGCTTTTAAGAGAGTTGGGAGTAGATGGCCTACAAGCCTCTGAGAAATCAGGTCAAGTGGTGACTAAGGGAGAGGTTCTCGATGAAGTTATTGAGGAAAACTCTGAGAAGCTCCCTTTCATGAAGAAAGTGAAGAACCTCCGCGTTCTCGTCAAAGCACTCAGTCAATACCTCATACCTTTCATAGAAGATATTGGACCTGACGGTACGCTGAAGCCGAAGTTTGATCAGTTCAGCGCAGACACAGGGCGGTTTTCGTGTAAGACTAACAGTAAGCCTCATATCGTGAGAGATGGTGGTTGCCGTGTGCCTTTTCAGGGTATCCCTGCCTATGGGAAAGACAAGGACAAGAAACCCGCGATCATTTCCTACATGAGAGATTGCATCTCTGCTCGCGAAGAGGGTTGGTGGTTAGCGGCCATTGACTACGCGGGGGTGGAGCTGAGACTTGTAACAAACCTCTCGAAAGAACCTTTGTGGATTAAGGCTTTCTTTGAGTGTTCTGACTGCGGAGAACAATTTTCGAGAGAGATGAGCGAAGATAATATCCCCTCTCCAACTCCAACGTACTGCACTAACTGCGGGTCTGATCGCATCGGTGATCTCCACACTGTGACAGCGGTTGCTTTCTACGGAGAAAGTGCTAAGAATCTTCCTACTTGGAAAGACCTTAGAGGAAACGGGAAGGGATGTAACTTTGCTCTTTCTTACGGAGGTACAGGAAAAGCGGTTCAGCGCACTATCGGTTGCTCCGCGAAAGAAGGGGAGGAAAAGTATAAGACTTTCACAAGTACTTATAAAACGCTCGCCTCTTGGTGGTCGAGACAGCATAGGTTTGCACACAAGAATGGATATGTTAAGACAGCTTTCGGGCGCGTTCAGCCTCTCCCTGACATAAATGACGACGACTACAGAAAGTCATCGAAAGAAGAAAGAAAGGCTGTGAACGGACCTGTTCAGGGAACGAGCGCGGATATCACTAAGCTCGCGATGAGCCTCATATACAAAGAGGTTAAGAAACGTGGGTGGTTCGATAAGCTCAAGATGATCCTCACAGTTCACGACGAAATCGTCTTTGAGATCCATGAAGATGTGATCGGAGAGGCAATCCCTGTATTGACTCAGATTATGGCGAGAAACAAGGGCATCGCTAATCAGGGTTGGGAAGTGCCTTTGCTTGTTGACGTAGAGATCGGAAAGACATGGGGTGTCCCATACGACCTGAAAGACTTAAGACGCGGTTACAAAGAAAAGCTTGTCCCCGATGGAGTTGATGAAGAGGGAAAGAAGAAGTACAAGGAAGAGCGTGTGCCTGTACCTGAGTCTCTCGCTAAGATTTTCTATGAGCAAGACAGTGAAACTGCTTCTACTCCCGACTCAGAAGAAGCGCATAGAGAAGAAGTCACTGACTCTGAGAAAGAGCAGAAGACTTATGTGCTTAAAGAGCTTTCTCAAGACTCCGCGTTCGACTTAGGTATGTGGTTATCCCATAACACAAATGGTGTCGTCATGTACGAGGGTAGGGACATTACAGCTCTTTTTTCATAGAGGCTTACATCCCATGAGCTTTGGCGAGTACTTTCTCAACATCTTTAGCGGGGATCTCATCAAGATCAACCTCTCTCATCGAAAGAAGACTAAAGTCTGAATCAAGGTGACTCATCAATCGAGGCTTCCCTCTCCAATCTATCTGAACTCC
>MDSZ01125649.1_pt1 | contig 18894 bp, 16 predicted proteins | sample 811201 | NCBI WGS metagenome assembly MDSZ01 (sample SAMN05326647, study PRJNA326480) | marine metagenome | isolation source: seawater | place: Indian Ocean: North | collected 2010
ATATGGTGAATAGTTGAATATCATAGCGTTATCCAACGGATCAATAACGTAAGCAATCAGCTTAGTAACCATTACGTTACCATTAGGATCAAGCTCACTAATCTTGTCGATTGTGAGAGTGTGATCTTCAAGCCCGTAATCTTCAGACTTGAATATAGTTTTAATAGCTTCAGTTTTCATCATGTTTTCCTTTCGTTTATGATGCTTTCATTATACTATATACATCGGCATTTGTCAAGGGGTATCTTGAATTATTTTCCAAGAATATTAAAATAAATTATGTGTGCGCCTAGTGAAGTGAAAGCCATCAAGACGCCAGCCGATACGATGATCTTCGATAAAATTTCTAACTGTTGCATTGCTTTGTCCTTTCGATTGATTAATTGTTATGCTTTAAGTATATCATATAGATCGGCATTTGTCAAGTACAATCTTAAATTATTTTGAAATTATTTGCAAAAAACTTTAGAATCGACGTAAACCCTTGTCCCATAAGGACTTACGACGAAAAAACGCCCCAGTCTTTTCTGTAGTCGTATATTCGCAGGATTTTATAAGCTTAACGGGATTACTTTAGCTAAGACAGGGTAGTTTTATCTTCAAAAACGCCCTAGTCCTTTTCTGTCAAAAATGCCGGGGTGGTTCATTCACAATTCACTCATTCTCTCTCAATGTATTACCTAAACCTCCCCCATTGACCCTCAGTTGTTTCTTCAAGTTTCTTTACGTTCTCCAAGTAACAGAGTGTTTTTATTAAATAAATCGTGTATAATAAAACAGTTGGATTCTTTACGATTCATTTCAATTATCGCAGGTACAAGTATTATGAGTAGCAACAAGAAGAAAAATAGCAAAGAAATCAAAACAGAACTGCAATGCAGAGCGACAGCCTCTCTTAACGACGAGGTTATGGACGATTTGTCGGCAGAAGACAAGTCTATGGCGGAATTTTTCAAGGAGCTGGAGGAATTAACACCAGATGAGCAAGAGTAGTTACAGAACAGGCGCGCTTGAGTTAGGCCAACCAACGGAGAATACAAATCTGATTGAGCTTCTTGGCTCAGAGCAGCTTATTCCGACTTGGCCCCAAGCCCCGCGCTACATTACGTCTGCAACACACTCGCTGTTTAGTGTGGTTGGATTAGACTACAAATGCTACTATCAGATAATGTCTAAGTGCGAAGACCCACAAGATAACGAAGGAGAACAGGGTGTAGGTAGAGTTGTGGAAAGATCTGGTAAATTTTACCTAGAAAGACTAATCTCCACTAGCTACATCAATTCCGATGGCGAAATCACGGCCACTCAGGGTGCTGAGCTATGTAAATTCAGAAGACCAAAATTTTTGGTCGTATCTACCACAACACCCTTCCACTATATAGACGCCTTCTCTTCGCCCCATTCGATCTTAGCCTCAATTGAATCTTTTTGCCCAACTCCTATAGAAGTTGAGCCAGAATCGCTCCTAGGCCGCAAGGATGGCCTTATACAGTCTGTTGATATGTCTGAATTGAAAGAGATGATAACTAAGAGTGTTATGGAAATAGTATTAGAGTCTCGCAGACAGTTTCGGTTAAAAGCCCGACACATTAATCTTGATCGCAAGGACGCCGCCCTATCTGCACCAGTTTTAAGGGCACTACCAGTTTATAACGACGAAACTAAGCCTCCTGAGCAAAAAGGTGTGATTATTTACAATGATGAGTCTGATTGCCTACAATATTATGACGGAAACAAATGGAGAACATTAAAATGGATGGAAGATGATGAAGATACCGAGTAATATGACAGAAGAGAGCGTTATCAACACTATAATGCTCGTTGTTAACAGGACAGCCGCCAAATATACTTTTTATGGTTACGAACTTGACGATATAAAACAAGAAGCATTCATCATCTGCATGGACGCCCTAAACCGCTACGACAACAAGAGGCCACTAGAGAATTTCTTAGCAGTACACCTATCTAACAGACTCAAGAACTTTGTACGTGATAATCACTACATGAAGGACGAAGATGAGAAACGTCGCATCGTTATGCCCGGACAATTAGCAAACGAGGAATATATATTAGATACACAAGAGGAAAACGAAGATCAACTTGACTGTGAGGACATGATTAGCTTACTAGACATTAAATTACCGGCCACATACCGCTCAGACTATCTTAAAATTATAAATGATGTATATGTACCTAAAAAACGTAGAGAAGAGGTACTAAATATTATATATGAAATACTAGAGGAACACGGACATGCGTAAGGGCAGACTATCAAAGGCTGAGGCCCGTTTTATTACAGACAATGCAGAAAGTATGACAGTGGATCAGATAGCCACTAGTCTCGAAAGAGATCCTACTGCAATATCTACTTTTATAAAGCGAAAACTTAAGTTGGGCCTTTCCGACGAAGAAGAGGCTTCATACACTCTGGAAGACAGACCTTACTGGTCAGAACTTAAAATGCAGTTTACTGATGAAGAACTTGAGTTGTTTAAGTATCATTGGGGGAGAATTATCTCTCAGTTTAAGGATGACGTATTTCCCACCGAAGAATTGCAGGTTGTTGACGTTATTAAACTTGAGCTGCTGATGAATCGGTGCCTCAAAGGAAACAAAGAGAACATAGACCAGATTAGCGCATTTGAAGCTTTGGTTCAGGAGGAACGCTCCGTTGATCCCGATCAGCAGGACAGAGACTTTATATTAAATCTAGAGCGGCAGATAGCTTCTCTCAGAGCCTCTCAGGAGTCCCTGAACCGCGACTACAGAGACTTGCAGACAAAGAAGAGCGCAATGCTCAAGGAGATGAAAGGAACCCGTGAGCAGCGAATTAAGCGCCTTGAGGACTCTCGCCAAACTTTCACGGGATGGGTAGCACATCTTATGCAAAACCCTGAACTGACCAAGAAGTATGGGTTGGAGATGGAAAAGATGAGACTTGCGTTGGAGGCAGAGAAGAAAAGACTGTCGGCTTACCACAAGTATGACGACGGGCAAGTGGATCAGCCTATACTGACGCCAGATACAGTACGCGATGAATAGGACACAGAAACCAAGGATTTATTAGAATAAATATGGAGGATATGGAAGTGGAAAGAAGCAATGCTATTATTTTCGGTGTAACGGGTCAAGATGGAAGCCATTTAGCTGACCTGTTGATTTCCAAAGGATATCAAGTAACTGGTGTTTCTAGAAGATGCAGTGTGGACAACACGCAGAGAATTAAACATCTTGTAGACCATGAAAGATTCAATCTGGTGCAGGGAGACATTACAGATGTATCAAGCGTCATTAATATTCTACAGAATATCGAGAACGTAGATGAAGTCTACAACTTAGCAGCGCAATCGCATGTAGGAGTCTCTTTTAAGCAACCGGGACTAACTTGGGACATTACTGGAAAAGGATGTCTAAATATCTTGCAGAGCATTGTGGATCTTGGTCTTCACTGTAGGTTCTATCAGGCTTCTTCAAGTGAGATGTTTGGAGACTCTTATGATGTCAATGAGCATGGCGACAAATACCAAAATGAGGAAACAAAGTTCTTACCGCAATCTCCCTACGCGATAGCAAAATGCGCAGCACATTATATGACGAGATTATTTAGAGAGGCTAATGGGCTTCACGCAAGCGCTGGCATTCTTTTCAACCACGAAGGTGAGAGAAGAGGTGAGAATTTTGTCACACGCAAAATCACTAAATACATTGGTGATTGGAAGAAAACTGGCTACGACAAAAATTTTCCGAAGCTTCGTTTAGGTAATCTAGATGCGTTTCGGGATTGGGGTTATGCAGGAGATTATGTTGAGGCCATGTGGTTAATACTCCAGCAGGAAGAGCCAGACGACTATGTTGTGTGTACAGGCAAGACATATACAATTAGACAGTTCTTAGATGAGGCTTTTGGCTATATTGGGATAGATAACTGGGATGAACACGTTGTTGTAGATCCCAAGTTTTATAGACCGGCTGAAGTGGACTACCTTCGTGGAGACCACTCAAAGATAAAACAGAAAACAGGCTGGGAACCAAAGCATGATTTGAGTGGGTTAGTTCACGTTATGATGGAACACGACTTAGATGGTGCTGTATAAAGTACATATGGATCTGTCCCTTGTCATAAACGAACTGACCAAGTTCAGATTGTACCAATATAACTCCGCCTACCCGATAGTTTTTGTCGAGGCAAACAACCCGGATGATGCATGCTTCAAGTCGATTTATAATCTAATACAGATGATTATGTCTCAAGACTCATCTATAGAGGCAAGACTACTTTGTAGGGAAATAAAAAACGATATTAGAGTAGTAAAGATAGAATCAAAATGAAAAGAAACTACGACGAGCCTGTATACAAAGATTGGAGAATAAAGGTATACAAAAGAGATAAGTTTACGTGTCAGATGCCTGATTGTAAATCTAGATACAAACTTCAGGCGCATCACATTAGAAAGTGGTCTGACGCAGCCATTTTGAGATATGACGTTGATAACGGTATAACGCTATGCAGAAGTTGCCATGACTCAATTAATGGATTGGAGTCGCACTATGAATCCCTGTTTAGCCAGATAGTGAGAGAGAAAAATGGGAAACTACAGTAAGGCTCCTGATTTTTTCGTTATCAAAGATACTAGGGAGCAAAGCGGGTACTACTTCAGCAAGTATGGTACATGTGCAGGTATGGTAGAGCAAAAGCTTGACACTGGAGATTATGCAATACAGGGAATGGAAGACAAGTGTTGCGTAGAAAGAAAGGGTTCAGTAGAAGAGCTTGCTATAAACCTAGGCCAAAAGAAACACGCATTTCTTAATGAGATAGAGAGGATGAAACCATTCCCTCACAAGTTTATAATTCTAGAGTTTACACTAGAAGACTTAGTAAACTTTCCAGAGAACACAAGAATTCCAGAAAAGCAAAAGGCCTCAATAAAGATAACTGGAAAATACATGCTTAAGTGCTTGATGGAGTTTCAGCTACACGATAAAGTTCATATACTATTTTGTGGCAACAAGCACAACGCCTTCCTCACAGTGAGCAGCATCTTTAAAAGAGTTAACGAGATGTATACTATAGGGAGAAAGAAATAATGCATGAATACGGAAGAGCGGAGGCCGCAAGTGAACACATTAAAGAGTACATCTCCGACAGTTTTGTTTGCGAAATTGGATGCGACAACGGATACGTATTAAAAGAGTTTTCCAAGCGTGCTAAAGAGTGCTTGGGGATAGAAATAAACCCTCCAGTAGAAGAGGCAAAGCAAGAGCACTATCATTGCGACACGACGATAATAGAGGGGGATGCTGTTAGCTGGTTATCAAAAAACCCAGAAGTTAAGCCTGACATATTTTATTTTTGGGCAGCATCCCCACGATTTTGGATACAAAAAATAATAGAGCTTAGGGGAGAAACCAATCCACTTATAATTGCAGCCTTTTCCATGGAACCCGGACAAGGGAGTGTTGAAAGATTATCAGACATGCCGTTGGATCTATGTAGAGAATTTTCTCAAAAATACCAACAAGCTTTTATTGGCCACTCCTCCGCAATTATATCATACCCACTAGGTTTAGCCAGAGAAGTACAAGACGACCTTGGTGGAGAAATCAAGATCGTTAAATGGAACCATCGGGGGACTGAACATTCTTTTGGTCTTCACCTGTTGCGACCTCAGGGAAGCGCTTCCTACAGTGACAGTTCCGCAACAACAATCATGCCGGAGGCCTTGAAGAAGGAATTGGAACACCGGCGGTTGCTTGGCTTAGCCACTCATCCCCTCCAAAAACTTGTTCCATATGTATGCGGATCTAAAGAATACCGAGAAGAATTCTTAAGAAGATGCGTTGTCTCTCTTTACAAGGAAGAAATAAATGAATGACAATATAGAGATCATTCACGGACAGAGTGTTGACCTAAAGAATAGGGAGATATATCTGCACGGACAGCACGGTTCGTTTGACGAAGATCCCGGCGTTGAGTATAGGATGGCTACAACGTTTATAAAAAACATACGCTGTCTAGATGCAATTAATGACAATTCAATACTTGTTCACATGCACAGTATTGGGGGAAACTGGTCAGACGGCATGGCTATATACGATGCGATATCCTCATGTGAGTCACATGTCGCTATACTAGTTTACGGTCAGGCTGAGTCTATGAGCAGCATCATATTGCAGGCTGCTGATCTCAGGGTGATGATGCCCAATGCGTACTTCATGTGCCACTATGGGTCAACTGGATGGTCGCAAGATTATCTTAGCGCACAAAACGCGGCTAAGTTTGAACAAAAAATAGCCGACATTATGTTTACGATATATGCCGACCAATGCGTGCATGGCAAGTTTTTTGCGGAACACTACAAGTCGCCCACCGCAGACAAGGTAAAGGGTTTCCTAAGACGAAAGCTTAAATCTGGTGACTGGTATTTAGACGCTCAAGATGCAGTTAATTACGGATTTGCCGATAATGTGTTTGGCGATAAAAAATATAGGACGATAGACAGCCTCAAATGAGTAAAATAAAAACAAGAGAAATAGACGAAGCTTGGCTTGGTCTGAGTGATCTAGAATCAACAAAAATAATAAACCCAGCCGACATGTTGAGAGCAAGCGATGAGGAGTATCACCTTAAGCTTTCTTGGTTAATGACGCAGCCTGAGTATTTTTCTTTTCTTTGTAAGCACATATTAAATGTGCAGCTACTTCCCTCCCAAGCTTTAATGCTTCAAGAGATGTGGGATAGGAAGTTTCCCATGCTCATAGCCAGTCGTGGCTTTGGCAAATCATACATGCTATCTTTATATGCGATTATGAGAGCACTACTGCTACCTAAAAGGAAGGTTGTGATAGTCGGCGCTGCTTTCCGTCAGTCAAAGGTTTTGTTTGAGTACATGGAAACCATCTGGAGAAACGCTCCCATCTTAAGAGATATATGCACGCCGAACAGTGGCCCGCGTAGGGATGTGGATAGGTGTGTACTAAGACTTAATGAAAGCACTGTTACTTGTCTCCCGCTTGGTGACGGTCAGAAAATTCGTGGCCAACGTGCTAATGATATCATCAGTGACGAGTTCGCTTCTATCCCTAGAGATATATTCGAGACCGTTGTTGCTGGTTTTGCCGCTGTTACGGCAGACCCCATTGATAATGTTAAAAGAATGGCGGCCAAAAAGAAGGCCGAGGAACTTGGTGTTAAAATCGAGGAAGAGGCGGAATATATATCAGAAAACAAAGATAACCAAATTATACTATCGGGTACGGCCTATTACGACTTTAATCATTTTGCTGACTACTGGAAGAAATGGAAATCTATAATTAAAAGCAAAGGGGTTCCTTCTAAACTTAGAGATGTGTTTGGTGGTGAAGACCCACCAGCGGATTTTGATTGGACTCAGTACTCGATAATAAGAATACCCTATGAGTTGCTTCCTCCGGGTTTTATGGATGCTGCTCAGGTTGCTAGGTCTAAAGCAACAGTGCACACCGGCATTTATCAGATGGAATTTGGCGCGTGTTTCACAAGAGACTCTCAGGGCTTCTTTAAGAGATCGCTTATAGAATCATGCGTCGTTAGTAAAGACAATACCATAAAAGACAGCCAAGGGAACGAAATAAGCTTTGAAGCTACTTTGATGGGGGATCATAATAAAAAATATATATTTGGAGTTGACCCCGCCTCGGAAGTTGATAATTTCAGCATAGTCGTTTTAGAAGTCAACCCAGACCACAGAAGGATTGTGCATTGCTGGACTACCACTAGGTCGGAGCATAGAGAAAAGGTCAAGAAGGGATATTCAACAGAAACCGATTTCTACGCATATTGTGCTAGAAAAATAAGAGACCTTATGAGACTCTTCCCCTGCATACACATAGCTATGGATGCTCAGGGTGGTGGTATTGCTGTCATGGAGTCTTTACATGATGCAGACAAAATCAAGGAGGGGGAGATAGCTATCTGGCCTGTTATAGACGAAGACAAGCCAGCAGATACAGATGATGAAAGAGGTTTGCATATACTTGAAATGTGCCAGTTTGCCAAGTACGATTGGCTAGCTGAAGCAAATCATGGACTCAGAAAAGACTTTGAAGACAAGGCTCTCATATTTCCCTTCTTTGATTCTGTTAGCTTAGGGCTTTCACATTCCGAAGACTTGTTAAAAAACAGGATGTTTGACACGCTGGAAGAGTGCGTTATGGATATTGAAGAACTTAAAGATGAACTTTCAATGATTCAGATGACACAGACCCCTAGCGGAAGAGACAAGTGGGATACGCCAGAGATCATTGTTGGCGCTGGCAAAAAAAGCAAGATGAGAAAAGATAGGTATTCTGCTTTAATAATGGCTAACATGGCGGCCAGAATATTACAACGGTTGCCGTTACCCCAAGAATACAATTTCTATGGAGGGTTTGCTGGGCAAGGATCTTATAAGTTAGAGAAAAATAACGACCCCTTCTCCGGCCCCAACTGGTTTACAGACGGGGTGAAAGATATTTACTAGATTGTGTATAATACTGTAACCATTCCAATTACATTCCAATTGTTTACTTGAGAGATAAAAAATGAACGAAGACAATTTAAATCAGCAGTACATCACTTGGCACGACGACTTGACCAAAAGCGAGGCGATATCCCAATTCTCAGACAGCGTTAGTGAATATACTGGGTTGTCAAAAAGTACCGCATATCACTCAAGGGATTTCATAGGCCTAGAAGACAGACGCTCTGTTCGTCCCGGATTTAATAGTAGCGATTACTACGCATTTAGATCTCAAGAAAGAGTCCCTCACGAACAAAAGCGGATAATCAAAATGTGTATGGACGCATACGAAAAGGTTGGCATTATACGCAACGTCATAGATTTAATGGGAGATTTTGGGAGTCAAGGTATTAATCTTATTCACCAAAACAAGAGCGTTGAAAGATTCTACAGGCAGTGGTTCAGAAAAATAGACGGCAAGGAAAGGTCAGAAAGGTTTTTAAATACACTTTACAGGACTGGTAATGTTGTTATTTACCGCAGTAATGCAAACATGACCCCTGAGCTAACTAAATACATGAAGAGCTTAGGTAGTGATATAAAAGTGGATGTCCCATCTATAGACTCCAATGTAATACCTTGGAGGTATAACTTTTTCAACCCGACAACCGTAGACATGAAAGACGGAAATCTTTCCTTGTTCTTAGGTAGAAAAAATCTTACAATTAGCGCTAATACTTTTCATGATAGATTTAAAAATGGAGACATTCCCGCCCACGTCATGGATACTCTTCCAGCAAATATAAAGAGAAGTATTCAGCGCGGCGAAAAGGTTATCCCTCTTGATCCAGACAGGATAAGGGTTTTCCACTACAAAAAAGACGACTGGAAGCAGTGGGCAAACCCGATGATATATGCAATTCTAGACGACATCATCATGCTTGAGAAGATGAGGCTGGCAGACCTTTCCGCTTTAGATGGCGCTATATCTAACATTAGATTATGGACTCTTGGTGATCTTGACCACAAGATACTTCCAAACAAAGCAGCGATCAACAAGCTAAGGGATATACTAGCTAGCAATGTTGGTGGTGGTACTATGGAGTTAGTCTGGGGGCCTGAGCTTTCCTACACAGAGTCCAACAGTCAGGTTTACAAGTTCTTAGGCTCTGAGAAATACCAAGCTGTCCTAAATAGTATATATGCTGGACTTGGTGTACCTCCAACTCTTACAGGTATCGCAGGGCAAAGTGGTGGTTTCACTAATAATTTTATATCTCTCAAAACTCTCGTTGAACGACTTCAGTATGGTAGGGAGTTGTTAATTAAGTTCTGGCAATCTGAAATAGAACTTGTTCGTAAGGCTATGGGTTTTAGGTATCCTGCCTATGTACAGTTTGATCAGATGAGCCTGTCTGATGAGACGGCTGAAAAGAACTTGCTTCTTCAGTTGGCTGACAGAGATATTATCAGTCATGAAACTATACTTGAAAGATTCCATGAGGTTCCAAACGTGGAGAAAATTAGACTACAGAGAGAGTTTAAAGACAGGGAAAAGGATAGTACACCAAACAAAGCTGGCCCATTCCACTCTGCTCAAACAGATCACGACTTGCAGAAAATTGCCTTGCAGCAGGGTGTGGTTACTCCAGAGGATGTTGGGGTTGATACTAGCCTTGACTCTAAAGAGTTAACAGAAAGAAGATTTCCAAAGCCGCAACCGGCAGGGCCTTCTGGTGGAGCACCTCCCAAAAAGGGCAAGCCGTCAAATCCAGATGGAGGTAGACCTAAGTTTTCAAATGATAAAGACCCTAGAAAAAAACGTGTTCAGAAGCCTAGATCCAAACCCGGACTGGCTGACATCATGCTTTGGTCTGAACAAGCATATCAAAAAGTATCTGAGCTTGTTAATAGTGCATTCCTCAGCATCAAGAGCAAGAAGAACCTGCGGCAGTTAACCAAGTCGGATATCGCAGACTTAGAACAACTTAAGCTAGACGTATTTACCAATCTGGATGTCATGTCAGAAGTTAGCGATAATACCATCTATGACAGATTATCCACAGGCTCTAGAACTCCAGATGATTTTCAAAACCTACTTGAGCTAAGGGAGGTTAGCACTCAAAAGCTAAACATTGACAGCTATAGGAAGCATGTTATTGGCACATACATAGAGTATTTGTACCCATAAAAATCAATAAACTGCAATATTTAAAACAAATTGTGTATATACTGTTAGAGGTAAAATCATGAGCAAAATAAAAGTTTTCAAGCAAGAAATAAACGACGGTCTTGGCGAACAAATTAGAAGCCAAGCATCAGTGGCTTACTGCTCTCCAGCCTCAGTGGTTGAGGCGCCAACTCTCCCTAAGGAAGATTCAGAAATAGGGAAGTTGATTGCGGCAAGCAACCCCGATCAAATCGACCTCTACTACCTAGAATCGGTGCTGGTTTCAACTGGATGGAACAAAAATGATGACGTGTTTCAACCAGCAATAACATGGGCTGCTAGAAGTACGCCAGAAGACAAACAATTTAATTTTATGCACGACGAGAACGATATCATTGGGCATATCACCGGAAGCTATATAGTAAACGAAAATGGCGACAAAGTAGAAGCAGAAGACGGTGAGCACCCCCAAAGATTTGATATCATTACAGAGGCCGTGCTTTATAATAGCTGGACAAACCCCGAGAACCGGGAGAGGATGCAGCAAATTATTGCTGAGATAGAGGAAGGAAAGTGGTTTGTATCCATGGAGTGCCTTTTTGCAGGTTTTGATTATGCCCTAATAGACCCCGAGGGAAATTCAAAGCTGGTTCAAAGAAACGAAACATCTGCGTTTTTAACCAAGCATTTAAGGTCTTACGGGGGTACAGGCCAATACGAAGGATATAAGATAGGAAGATCTTTGCGAGACATTTCTTTTTCGGGAAAAGGACTCGTGTCCAACCCGGCTAACCCAAGAAGCGTCATACTTAATTCCAGCAAAGCCTTTCATGTACAAGACGATGACATAATTACCAAGTTTTCTATAGGAGACGTTCAAATGTCAGATAATTTAACTCTTTTAGAGAAGCAGGTGGCAGACCTTTCGGCTGACCTTGCTGCCGCTAGAGAAGAGAACAAGGCGATGAAGCAGAACATCGAAGAAGCAAAAGATAAAGAATTTGCAGCTACGGTTGAAGCTTTTGAAGCAGACAGCAATGAAAAGGCTGAGGCAATCGCTGGACTCGAAGAAACCATTCAGGCCCACTTGGCCACAATTACAGAGCTTGAGGAATCATTAGCCGCTAAAGAAGATGAGCTGGCTAAAGCTAATCAAGCCCTCGAAGATGTTAAGCAGAGAGAGAAGCAGCAGAAAAGACTTGCTAGTCTAGTGAATGCTGGCTTTGATGAAGCTGAAGCTGAGGAATCCCTTTCTCTTTATGATGCTATTGACGACGAAGCGTTTGACGCAATCGTTGCCAAATGGTATGATAAGAAAAAGAAAAAGGACGAAAAAGACGAAAAAGAAGCAGAAGCTAGCGAAGCTACCGAAGTTGAAGAAACTGAAGAAGCAGAAGCTGAAGTAGAAACTTCTGAGGAAATCTTTGACGAAGTGGAGTCCACTGAGGCTACACTAGTTGAAGCTGTTCAAGAAGAAGACGAATTGCAGTCCACACGAGCTAGTTTAGCAGAGTGGTTGTCTGAAAACGTTTTAAAGACAAGCAAGTAACCATAAACAGGAGATTTAAAAATGGCTCTAAAAGCAGATAGATATGAACTCCAAACTGATATCAGCTTCTTTTACGACGCTGGAACTGCTACTCGTGGTGGAATCGTTTGCCACGCTTCAACAGTTGGTTCCGGGGCCGCAATGGATCAAGGTGTCAACCTTGTGGAGTATCCCACAGTAAGTATTACGAGCACGCCAGTTGGCATCCTTCTTAACGATGTTGTTAATAAGGATCTTACCCGTACTCATCTTAATCAACATAAAGACGAAGTGCAGAAGGGTGGAAAAGTCACCGTTCTTCGCAAAGGCTATGTTGTAACCAATAATATCACCGGCACTCCGACAGTTGGACAAGTTGCTTATATTGCAACTGGTTCATCTAATGGGAACATTTCGGCTAAGTCACACGCAGATTGGACTGTTGCAGTTCTTTCCGGGTCTGGACATCAAGCCGTTGGTCGATTTTTGTCCACTAAGGACGAAGACGGTTATGCCAAGGTCGAAATTAACCTCGCCTAATTATAAATAACAAGGAGAATAAAATGCCTACTACAAATAGACCTAGCGAAGAGTTCCTTGCTCTACTTCGCCAATCCGGTGATAGCGACCAGAACGTGGCCATTGCGGCGCAACGTGAATTCGCTAAAGCTTTGGAATTGCCATTACGCAAGGGAGTTTTGGTTGGTAATATCCTTGGTGATATCTTTGAGACTATCAATGTCGAAGCTGGTAGCACCACGGAATTTCCATTAGACCTTATTTCTCCGGGACTTGAGGGTGAGCACGTTGCCTACACTAACCCCGGTCACGGTAGAATTCCAGAACGATCAGTCGAAGGCGACTTCGTGATGATCCCAACCTATAGCATTACGTCTTCCATTGACTACTTGCTGCGATATGCTCGTGAAGCACGATGGGATATCGTCGGAAGAGCTATGCAGGTAATGGAAGCTGGCTTCGTCAAAAAAATGAATGACGATGGTTGGCACACGATCTTAGCCGCTGGCGTTGATCGTAACGTTCTGGTTTACGACGGTGACGCAACTGCCGGTATGTTCTCGAAACGACTCGTTTCGCTGATGCAAACGGTTATGCGTCGTAACTCTGGTGGTAACAGCGCTTCCGCTGGTCGTGGACGACTTACTGATATGTATGTCAGTCCAGAAGCCCTTGAAGATGTCCGTAACTGGGGCTTGGATCAGGTTGACGAAGTTACCCGTCGTGAAATTTACACCGCAGATGATAGGGGCGCTCCTATCACTCGCATCTTTGGTGTGAATCTCCATGACCTTGATGAGCTTGGCGAAGGTCAAGAATATCAAGACTTCTTCACGACTGAGTTGTCTGGTGCTGTCCAGTCCTCAGACCTTGAATTGGTTGTTGGCCTTGACCAAGCTGCTAATGATAGCTTCATTATGCCTGTCAAGCAGACCTTAGAGGTCTTTGAAGATCCTACGTTGCACCGTCAGCAACGAGCTGGATTCTACGGATGGGCAGAGCTTGGATTTGGTATCTTAGATAACAGACGTGTTATTTTAGGCTCGTTCTAATCTGAGTTTTTAACCAGACCCGTCAAAGGGCCACCTTCAAATATATGGGGGTGGCTCTTTTTTTATGTGTATATATCTATAGAACATGTTCTTTTTTAGGAAGGATTATACTTACAGGAGATTGTAATGGCCGCACTATCAGATTATTTAGAATCTGGCCTTTTAAACCACGTTTTTAGGGGTCAGACCTTTCCTAAGCCGCGTATATGCATAGCATTATGCAGTGGAGTCCCTAAGGATTCAGACACTGGGTCTACCATAATGGAAATTCCTAGTGGTACTTCAGACTATACATTTTCAACAAACTACAGAAGGTTAGACCTTGGTGAGAGTACAAACCAAGGCGATTTATATTGGAAACATGATCCCGACGATATCGCCGCCGGAAGTGGTTCCATAAGCAACAGCGGACAGCTAGTTTTCAGCACAGCTCTTCAGGACTGGGGCTGGGTCTCTGGCATCGCTATAGTGGATCACCCCACTCATGGTTCTGGAAATATGCTTATGCATGCCCAACTAGATAACCCCAGAATCATATATACCGGAGATAACGTTAAGTTTGATTTCGGGACTCTGGAAATTAGCTTCGATTAATATATATTTTATAGGGCTGAACGATGATTGTAGGCAAGCTACAACTAGTAGAAAATATAAAAAGAGACATACCGGACAATGCCAATGCTGAGATATCACCTAACGATGTACGACACAACTTAATTGATATCGTTGATTCTGTCCATTTGTTTACATATGATCAGAATCTGTTAGCCAAAAACTTTGCCACTCAGGATACTAGAACTACCAGAGCTGGCATAGACACAATAAAAAATCTACATCTAGATGGCTACGCCACAGTAGATAACTCTGCCTTTGGCTATGGCGCATTGGAGCATAACTATACAGGGAGTGGTAACACCTCTGTAGGTTCTTTTTCTTTAGGTTGTAACCTATACGGTTCTGATAATACCGCTATAGGTGTACATTCTATTGAAGCCAACGTGTTTGGCTCAGGCAATGTCGCCGTTGGAAACCACGCTCTCAAAACAAATAAGCACGGCAAGTATAATATTGCTATAGGGTACGGTGCTGGGCATTACATAGGCGAAAATGAAAGTTACAAGCTTTTCATTGCTAGTCACGGCGTTGTCGATGAGTCTCTCTGTGGTAGCGGTCTTTCCAGCTCAAACGTAAGACCACTTCTTTTTGGCGATCTCAACTCATCCAATCTAAGACTTGGGGTGGGAGTTAGCGGTCTTCACAATCATGGCGCCCTACAGGTTCAGGGACACATCTCCCCATCTAAAACAAACTCTTATTACCTAGGCGACTCTACGTACCAGTGGAAAAGAGCATACATTTCTGACAGTATAAATGAAAAAATATACTTCTCAGGTGGATATATAGGGCTTGGCACAAACGCCCCATCGGGAAGTTTTGGATTACTTACCAGTGACGGAGGTATAGTTCCAAGCCGCACAGAGTCCTTCAACCTTGGAGCAGAAGACCTTAAATGGAACCATGGGTTCTTTAAGAATATCACAGTTAGTGGAAATGCTGATATAACATCTTATACATACAAAGAGATAAGCTCTTGTGTATACGAATGCAGGACGCTTTATCTGGCTGCCAGTGGCGCATGTTCTAGCGGTGCTCCTCCCTGCGGTTTCCTAGATGACCAGCAGGTTGAGGGGGCAGGTCTTGTAATACAAACTAGTGGCGTTGGATACAATCAGAGAAAATATGATTGGATATACAAAGCCCCTGACGCTACACAGACCTGTCTAGACTGGAGGGATGATGCTTACTCTAGATCTACTTGGAACAGCAATATAAGTGTAGCCCTTGACTCTGGATGTTTCTACAAGGGCGATAGGCTTATTGGTAGAGACAATCTTTCTCTTGTAACTGAAAATAACTGTTATGGTATATTTATTAACAGAGATGATGATGTAATCAGAGAAGGTAATGTAGGTCGAAATGAAGTACAACAGGTAAAACTTGGAAAAGCCAACAAGGGTACATTTACTCTTTCTTTTGGTGGGCAAACCACATCTGCCTTAGCTTACGACGCGACGGGAGCCGCTGTTGAGGATGCTCTTGAAAGCTTGTCCACTATAGGGGCTGGCAACGTAAATGTCGTTGGTAATGCCGGTGGCCCATACATTACAACCTTTACCGGAGCTTTGGCAAATACAAATGTAGACCAAATTACAATTGACACTTCAGGCTTGAGTCTTGATGGTTCAGCCACTGCTGACGCCTTAACTAGATTTTACTTCCGTGTTCACAACAGTATGTCTTCCACCTTCCGAAAAATGCCTGCTGGGGCGAGGCAGGGAGTAGGGGCGCGTGACCGTAGGGGGATAATTGAGTTTAATGTAAATGAACATGTCAGGAGCGGCACATTTAAGATAAAATTACTGCTCGTCACACTCTCGAAAGATGATCCAATTGAAGAGTCACGGTACTCAATAGAAACAGCAGATATCCCATGGGATGCAGGTCTACAACAAATTTGTGATGCAATCAATACTTGCTTTGCTGCTAATGGCATAACTGGACATTTAGTCACAATGCCCACTGTCAGTTGGCCCAAACCCTCAAGTTTGGGATTAAAATACATCAACGTTCTTCCCGGCGGATCAACTAGGATTGAAACAGAGGTAAGTGATAATACTATAGCTGGGACATTCAAAGCGCTGTACGGAGTCGGCGCCAATGCCAGTTACAGGCCGGGTAAAAATCTTTGGTGGACACCGCGTTATAATCGCAATACCGGCGAGCCAATTAAAATGCCTTCCCATCTCCACGCGAATTTTGACCCCGATTCGCAGATATTCCTGCCCGGTGGCCGAGCAGATTCAGGTAGTAGTACGGTTGACTTCCCTGAAAGATATCAACTTAACTACACTCGCGCATGGAATGACAAATATCATATCTCTATTGAATCAGTTGATACGAGCAATATAGTGATGAAGAAGGGTACAGTAAAAAACCCGTTCCACACAATGTTAAACCCTAGAGAAGGTGGGATTGACATAATAGACCCTAACGGAAGAACCCCTCTGCAAAATTTATATGTCAGACTTAGAATTCTTGATAAGCAGATAGATGACAAGTTTCACCACAAAACTGGCGATCCCTCACTGAGATACGTGGGTGTAGAAACACCCAACGCTGAGTATAACGCAACGAACCAAGCTGCGTTCTACAGCGGTGATAAAGTTTCAAAGGTTCAAACCGCTGTGAATAACGCTTTTGGAGCTGGCGTTATTACTGTTAGCTCAATTGATAACGCCAAAGCGGGTTGGTTCTCAAACTTTCCGGGAACCAAGACTGGAAGGAAGTACGGCATAAGCCATGACCGAAACAAGAAAGAGCATAATATTGATGGGGGTGACTATGCTGAAAGGAATGTTGAAAATAGTCTTTCTTACGGCGGTCTCTTCTTCACTATAGCTGACAGTAGTGAATACAGCGACATCCACAAGTACGAACTCGTTCTTGAGCCTTATTACTGGGCTGGAGGCGAGAATCGCGACGGAAGAGGAAAGTCGAAGTGGGCTGATCGAAGGTTCCACAGTGGCGAATCAGCAGGCGTGGGAAATGTCAAAAGCAATTTCTACGGCGGTTTAAGGCTGGACACCGCAGGTTCATGGGCTACTGATATGTATCAAGAATGGATAAGTCGCTACCCCGGCAACGGTTATGACAGTTATCCAGACCTTGAAGCTCTTCTTAACTATTGGGCTATTCACTTCTGGATGGAGAAACATGTAGCGGGTGCTGGAGTGGGCACAACTTCTTCTTCAGACTCAGTAGCTGGTGAAGTGACGACGTTAACCGAGGGGTCTGAAAATATAAGTCTCTCTATGATGGCAAGAAGTGCTGTTTATGTGACTAAAGAAAATAATATAGAGCCAAATCCTCTTAGCCCTCAAGGTAAATTGGCTAATGTTACAGATGTTAACTTTATAGCCACTTCTGGCAACCCAAGCCTTGATGAGGAAAAAGACTATGAAGTTACTTATATGTCCCTTGCGTCAGGTGTTAAAGTTGGGCAAAAATTTGTAAGCAGAAGTAGCAGAAAGGTTACAGATTCATCAAGTTCGCTAGACAATATAGTTGGCTTTGGTATAACGTATTGCGACGAGAAAGACCAACAGGCTGATACAAGCCAGAAAAAAGACAGGTTGACTATATCTGCCTACGACGATGTAGTATCCCCCATTGACGCTGTTACAATTATGAGATCTGATGTTCTTGCCGAGGGAAGAACCGACTCAACCGGGCTTGTTGGTATTACAAATATGCCCAGCAACCCCTTGCCTCAAACAATATTTAATGTTCAGGCCACTGGAGAATCTATAGCCAGACTAACATCAGATAGCGATCAAAAATCTTCCCTACAACTGCTCCACGGTAATAACTTCCCCGAGTACGGTTTTGAGACTGAATACAATGTTGTTGACGAAAAGGTCGATTTGAGCGTGTATTCTAATTTCAATAAATCGGTTCTTATGACTTTGGACGCTGATACCAAATTTGTTGGCTTTGGAACACTATATCCTAATGAGATGATCACTGTTTCTGGTATTAATGATATAACCGGGCTAAAGTCAGCCAGCATAAGCATTAGCCAGCAAACCTTTGTTCCTAACCCAACTGAAGGCTTTGGCAAGATTTATGTGAAGCCAAAATCATCAACAGTAAATCAAAACCAAAGTCAAACCGTTATGTTCTTAGACGATGGCGGAAACAGCTTTGATCTTACCTTCAACAAGTTTGACGTTGAAGAGGGAATGATCCTGTACAGCGATTCCAACAAAAATACATACGGTGGTATAAACTGTCCTGACAGTAGGACGGACATTATATCTCAGGGGCAGCTAAGCAATACTGCATACGGTAATGGTGCTCTAAATCAAATCACCACCGGTGACGGAAACTTAGCCATTGGCGTGGATGCTGGCAAAACTATCACAGCAGGCTCTAACAATGTTGTCTTGGGAACTACTGCCAATGACCTTGCAACCGGCAGCAAGAACATAGCCATCGGTTATAACAACTTTGTGGGTGATGAAGGTGCAAACAATAACATTATTATTGGTAATGATGAGCTTGGTAAAAATTTAAATCTTGATA
>MDSZ01214777.1_pt1 | contig 18893 bp, 24 predicted proteins | sample 811201 | NCBI WGS metagenome assembly MDSZ01 (sample SAMN05326647, study PRJNA326480) | marine metagenome | isolation source: seawater | place: Indian Ocean: North | collected 2010
CAGAAGACGATGAATGGTAACTCCTGAGCGAAGGAGAGTTTGATTCTCTGTAATTAAATGTCGGTTTGCCCTCCAACCACAATTTCATAGCGGCCGACTCTATCTGTGCCTGCATACGTTTCGGTGCCGGCCTTTCCGCCAGCAGCGTGGCGGCAAAACAGACAAAAAGAATAAATGAATATTTTCTCAAAAAGAATCCCTTCATGTTCCTAATCTTAATTCTCTGAAACCAAACGTGCTGTGACAGAGATCACCGCTTGTTTAGAACGCGGTCGATAAGTCCGTACTTTTTTGATTCTTCAGCTGTCATGAAGAAATCCCTGTCCGTGTCGTCAGTAATCTTCTTGATGGTCTGACCTGTCTGAACCGCCAGTATCTTGTTTAGCCGCTCCTTCATGGCCAGAAGTTCCTGGGCATGGATCTGGATATCACTGGCAGTTCCCTGCATGCCGGCCCACGGCTGATGGACCATAACCCGGGAATTAGGAAGCGCCGACCGTTTCCCCTTCTTCCCTCCTGACAACAGGACTGCTCCCATACTGGATGCTTGCCCCATGCAGATTGTGGCCACATCAGGCTTGACGTAGTTCATGGTATCCAAAATTCCCAGACCGGCAGTGACAGAGCCACCGGGAGAGTTAATATAGATTGAAATATCCTTATCAGGACTCTCAGCTTCTAGAAAAAGCAGCTGAGCAATGGTGAGGGATGCTACGGTATCGTCCACAGGAGTGCCAATAAATACAATCCGTTCCTTTAGCAGGCGTGAATAGATGTCGTATGCACGTTCCATTCTACCTGTCTGTTCTACAACGATAGGTATAATCTGAGATTTCTCAGTCATGATTTAAACTAAGCTCCTTCTGTGGAAAGTTCATGTTGTTTTCGAAGATCGCTGGTGCTGATGGTCACTTCGCTTATTTTTGCATATTCTTTTAATTTCTGGAATAGAGAACGGTCTAGCAGGTCGTCTCTCAGCTTCTCCTTGTTTGAAGACTTTTTATAATAGCGCCTAATCTGCCCCTTCTCATCTTCCGTCGATTCAAGAATCTTGTTGATGTTTTCATCAAGCTCCTCATCAGGAATCCAAAGTTGTTCACCTTTAATAAGTGCTTTGCGGATAAGAACCCATTTAATACTTCTAACAACGGACGGTCGGGCCTCGTTCCTGTATTTATCTTCATCAAAGGTTTCCCCATTGTTGGACTTCGCCTGCTCTATGGAGTGCTCAATATAATGGTCAACCATGGACGGTGGTGGCTCCAGGTCCGTTGACTGGAGAAAATAATCTATGATCGCTTCATTGAGTTGACCTTCCGCATCTCTATCCAGCCTTTCCTGGATCCTTTTCATAACGTTTTCCCTGAAAGAGGTTTCGTTAGTGGCTTCACTATCGATCTTTTTGATGAATTCTTCATTCATCTCCGGGAAAACTTCTTCCTGAACATTTTTTATTGTGAGCTCGTACCTGGTGAGGCCGCCTTCCTTGGTAGTCTCTGCTTCTACAATGGTGGTATCTCCCACCTTTAGACCGGTAAGGCGGCTCAGATTGGTACCGCCGAAAACGCCATCGCCCACTTTAATATAGCGGTCCTCCACCTTCTTCCCGATGATGGGGACGCCGGAACTGTCCATCTCCTGCATATCCACCAAAAGAAGATGACCGTCACTTGATCCTTCTTCTATCGTTCTCACTTCGGCAAACTGTCGGCGGACCTCTTCGATATAAGCATCCACATCAGTATTATCGGGAACGTAAACATTTTTCTTCACTTTCATCTTGCGGTTATACTTAGGCAGTTTGATCGCAGGCTCAACTTCCACCGTGGCTTTGAAATTTAATGAACTACCTTCGGAGAATTGCAGGTCCTCTATTTTTGCACGGTTTACGGGAACAATTTTATGTTCCTGTAGCGCCTCTGCATAATGGATTTCGATGGAATCCTGAGCAAATTCAGCCTCCAACTCTGGCCCAAAGTTCTGAATGACCACTTTCTGAGGAACTTTTCCTTTCCTGAAGCCGGGCATACGCACCTTTTTCGAAAACCGGCGTATATGTGCCTCAAAGGCTGACTCCAGGTCCTCCCACGGCACAGAGACCGTGACCTGCCGGGTGTACGAGTCGATTTCTTTCAGTTTCACATTCATGTTGGAGATTTCCGTAATAGTGAAATTACGACGACCTGCCTCTTAATTCTATAGGCTCTTTTTTGCCGGATTGAGTAAATATCAGCGAGGTAGCTGGGCCGTCACGGTCATGACACCGCCCTGATAGAGTAACCAGAGACAAACCATCTGGATAACATGAAAAAGGTCGTTGTGGTTGAACTGTTTGTGAATGGACCATCCTTTGGCCCACAAGCTACCAGAAGCAACAGTAAGAAGCGCCCCAGCAAAGAGATAACCGGATCCGGGATGAGCCTGCCGCCAGTAAAGTGTTGCGAATGCCGTGAAGATAACAATCATTCCTATAGCTATGAACTTCACTGAATGGCCGAAACCAGAAAATTTTACCGTTTGCCACCCATAGAGAACGAGACCAATGACGGCCACCCACATGGTGATCCTGTAAGAATCATAAGACATTACTGCCGAAAATCCCGCCATCATGAGGAAAAATGTGGTGAACCCCATACATGTCAGAGCCCCTTTCCATATCCACTCCCGCGTCAGTTTTGAGAAGTGTGGACCAAAACCGTGGAAAAGAGCGCCTATGATGGATCCCGCCGCTACGGCATAAAAAGACCAGCTGAGATGAAAATGAAACGGGTGAAAACTTTGCCGATAAACATCTGATATCTTCTGCCCTAAGACAAGAGTCATTAAGAATAAAATGATGTTTGAGACAAACGTTGTCGGCTCAAACAGAATTTTTTTCACTGTCCTCCTCCCTCGGCCGGTTTTTTCTCACCGCAATAGATGCATTCCGTCCCCATCTGAACGGTGAAACCACAAGAAGGACAGTTCCACTCTTCCAACTCAGACTCTTTCAGTTCATTCTCGTCAGGTTCACGCTTCAGTGACCAGACAAAAACGCCGCTGAGAAAGATGATAACAATAAAAAAAAAGAGCCACAACAGGTATGTCACAACGTCCTCCCGGCCAGAATCAGAATCAGTAAATTGACAGTGTGCGTAGCAAAACAGACTGGGCAGGGTGTTCTAAGCCTGTAAAGTCCCCACAAAAGGTAGAGGCTCAGAATCATGGCAAACAGAGCTGGAATCAAAAGAAATGACCTGTCAATCAGTTCCGCTCCCGAAAAACCGATTACTATCAGCATAAAGGGATAATAGAGATTCCCCCAAAATGCATTCGGTTTACCGAGTATTCTGCCGTAGGATGTTTCCACCAGAGTTTGACAGCCCCCTTCGGCCATACGGAACACTGAGGGTATCCACCACGCACTGGGACTCATTTTTCCGTCCAAGACCCTCAGAAAATAAAATGAAAAGGCCCAGCCGGCAACAGCCAGAAGGGCCATAAGAATGAAATATGAATTCGGGTTCACTGCCTCAAACGATAGGCGATTCCTTCAATGCATTGCATCAGTTTGTCTATCTGGGCGCCTGTTGTAAAGAGCTCACCCATATCCTCAAGACTGTCGATGGGATAATTCACATTATCGTAGTCTCTCAGAAAATTGGCTTCAAGTTTGATGACAAAATCTCGCATAATGTTCTTAGGTACCTCTTTTTGCCGAAGCACGTTGAGACAGAACTTGATCTGTCCCTTTGACGTAATCTGGAAAAGAGAAATGAGGCCAAAGTCCGACTTGGATTTATAGGTCATCGTGCCGTATTCGTCGCCTCGGCCCCAGGAAACCTCATCAGCGTCCTTCTCAGAGAAATTGCACAGCATTTCACCGACCTTGGCGACTTCCCTGGAAGTGTTCTTCCGCATTTCCTTGAGAAATTTTTCCTTATTCCATTTCACAGACGACTCCCTTATGTTTTAAGGTTGGGGGGTAAAAAACCACTCTCAAATTTACCATGAGACTGAATAAAAACGAATTTCCATTTACAAGTCTGGATAATTGACTGAAGTTGAGAGCTGGAGCTATATTGCCCGGCCATTCAGGTACTATGAAAGACAGACTACCGAAGTCGTACCTTCCCTATCTAATGCTTGTTGTGACGGCTCTTCTTTGGAGCACTGGCGGATTCCTTGTGAAAGGTATCCAGTGGCATCCGGTGGCCATCGCAGGAATGCGAAGCCTTATTGCCGCGACGGTCATCCTCATTGTAATCAAGAAACCTGAGTTAACCTGGTCACTCCCTCAATTGGGCGGTGCTGTCTGCTATGCCGGGGCGGTGACACTCTACGTCATTGCCAACAAGCTGACCACGGCGGCGAATGTCGTTCTTCTCATGTACACCGCTCCCATTTATGTCATCATTTTTGGACCGTGGTTCCTAAAGGAAACAGCATCCGGCAAAGACTGGCTGACCGTGGGAATTGTTATGGTGGGGATCTCTATCTTCTTTATAGAGGGGCTATCGCCAGAAGGTTTTTGGGGAAATGTACTGGCGGTACTGAGCGGCCTGAGTTTCGCGTGGATGACACTCTTTCTCCGAAAACAGAAACGGGGATCACCGGTGGAATCTGTTTTTCTGGGTAATCTTCTGGCGGCTGTTATAGGTCTCCCCTTCTTTTTCAAAGAAGAACTTCCGGAAATCAACGGTATCCTAATGCTTGTTGCACTGGGGACCTTTCAACTGGGAATCTCTTATGTACTCTATGCTAAGGCTATTCAGAAGGTACGGGCTTTTCAGGCTGTACTCATCACTATGCTGGAACCTATCCTCAATCCACTGTGGGTATTTCTTTTTCAGGGTGAAGTGCCCGGTAGATGGGCCTTGGCAGGAGGTGCCATCGTTATGGTAACTGTAGTGTTCCACGGAGTGACAACCGGTAGAAAGTAAGTTAAGGTTCCCAGGTGCGGAATTATAACAAGCTGTTGGATAAATCAAACCTTACTCAGCCCGGCACCTATCTGCTAATTCTAGAGAACCGAAAAAAAATCACACTCTCTGTGGGCGCCCTGGGTGATATCAGTTTTCCCAAAGGCTTTTATATTTATGTCGGCAGCGCTTTCGGCCCTGGCGGCCTGAGAGGTCGGCTCCGACACCATATCTCCCCTGTTAAACAACGGCGGTGGCACGTGGACTACCTCCGTCCTCAGATGACACTCAGAGAAATTCTGTATACCAATGATAAAAAGAAACGGGAACATGACTGGGCGAAAGCACTTTCTTCCACACCTGAAACATCCATCCCCAAAAGAGGTTTCGGCTCATCGGACTGCCGGTGCGAAACACACCTGTTTCATTATAATGAAATGCCTAGAGATGTATTAAATTCTTATATTAGCAACACTAATAGTTGTGAAAGGATCAAGACTATATATCGATTTATTTAAGGTATTTCGAGACGTTGCCGAAACAAAAAACTTTTCCAGAGCTGCTGAACAAAATTATATCACTCAGTCAGCAGTCAGTCAGCAAATCTCTTTTCTAGAGGAGCATTTTGGCAAGCAACTTATCATTCGAGGAAAAGGAATTTTCTCCCTTACTCAGGAAGGTACCATTTTTCTGAAAGCATGTGAAGATATTCTTCAAACCTATCAACATACACTAGATGAGCTAGACGGGGAATTGAAAGATATAGCTCAAACAGTAAACATTGAGGCAATCTATACTATTGGCTTCTATCATATTCCCCCACTGGTCAAATCATTTATGATAAAATATAATCATATCAACCTCCACATTGAGTATAATCGGTCAGACAGGATATACACAAATGTCATCCACGGGGTATGTGACTTTGGAGTAGTCGCTTACCCGTTCCAACATCCATTAATTCATATAGAATATGGACCCGATGAAGAACTTTTATTTGTCTGTTGTCCCCAGGATAAGTTGGCAAAGAAAAAGAAAATCCATCTAAAAGATTTGAAGGATAAAAACTTTATAGCCTTCAACAAGGAAATCCCAACACGGCAAGCCGTTGATAAAATTCTAAAAGAACATAAAGTTAAAGTCATTACTATTCACGAATTCGATAATGTGGAAACGTTAAAACAATCAGTGGAACTGGGAGATGGCGTTTCTCTGCTTCCCGAAGCCACCGTTCAAAAAGAATTAAAGAGAAAAACCCTCGTCTCAATTTCCATCGAAGAAGGACCCTTCTATCGAAAAACTGGTATCATTACGAGAAAAGACAGGCCTATCTCGAAAGCAACTCAAGAAGCCATTAAATATTTATCACAATAGATTATATTCAGCAGGTCGGTACTTTCATGGAAATCTTTCTCCTGCCTCCTCTCTCTGGTGACTGCCCAAGGGCTTTATCCTTTTCCAGAGTAACAACCCCAGCCCTCCGGCACACCCTACCTGAAAGACTGCCATGAAGAAGGCCACTTTGCTGAGATTCATGTCCAAAGCGATACCGGAAAAAACCTCGAAAAGAAACCGCAAAGCGGTAGCACCGGCAAACCCGAAATAGAGCAACCACGCCCGTTCCGCACCTTCTGGCGTCCGGTCCCGGCGCCGGCGGGGAAACATCCAGGTGGCCACACCGATGATCATCATAAGAACGCCGCCCATAAGAAGAATATGTGTATGTGCTAACCGGAGTGTGTGTGGCACGACCCAGCCGAAAACCACACTTCCATAGAGATAAAGGCCTGATAATACACCTACAGAAAAGAAAGAGAGGGACGTCTTGATCATAACCCTTGCTAACGAGAACAAGGGTGCCCCCTCAAGATTAACGAGCGGATGAACAGTCTTTTTTCGGGCGGTGTCCATTTTCAGCCGCCCGTGAGCGAGCACTGCTGTCACCTTTATTGCTACGGTAGACAATGAATGCTATCACGCCAAAAATGACAAATGGAGCGCCCAGGAGAGCTGAGATGGGCCCGGCGATAGCTGCGAAATAATTGTCCGTGTCAGACCCTGCACAATAAGGGCAAGCCAACACCAGGGACGGCATAACCGTAAGAGAAATTACTGTCAGCTTCAGCCAGATACGGCTCATAATCAAAAAGCCCACTGGAACGGGAGATCATACATGAGTGAAAGAGTAAAAAGGAGCGCCAGCGGGATGGGAACTAAAATGACTCGCCTAAGGAAAGCTGTCTCATAGCGGAGATGCATATAGACCATGCCCACAAGGACCATTTTTGTCGCCGCCAGTGCCAGAAGCAATGCTACCTGCCCAGCTTTGGGCAGAGATATCCCCAGGATACCCAACTCTACCACCGTAAGCACTGTGAGCCAGATTGCGTTATTGATATAGACTTTTTTATGATCGTTTTCCATGGCTAACTCCTAAATCAGGTAAATGACTGTAAACACCAGGATCCAGATCAGATCCACGAAATGCCAGAAAAGTCCTAAAATTTCTATCCGGTCATAGTTGGTGGCTGAAAAGGCGCCCTGCTTGGCTGGAACCAGCATTGCCGCGATATAAATCACACCCGACAATACATGAAGGCCGTGAAAACCGGTGATGGCATAGAAGACGGCACCATAAATCCCCGTACTAGGAAGGAATTTGGATCCTTCAAGTCCCGCCAGGACCAGATTGTGCATCAATTCTTCACTGCCGGCGATGAAATGGACATACTCCCAAATCTGTATACCGAGAAAGAAAATACCGCCGGACATGGTAAAGGTGAGAAATTTCACAAGCCCTTTCTGGTCTCCTTTTTGGATTGAATTCAGCGCCATGACCATGGTAAAGCTCGTACAGATGAGTAGAAATGTGTTAAATGCTGTTAAGGAGATATTCAGAATCTGCCCCGGCTCTGGCCAGCTGTCCATGCCAGCTCTCAGAGCTGCACCGCCAATAAGCAACCCTCCAAAACTAAGACCGTCCATAAGTATGAACAGCCACATACCCAGTTTGCCTGTTGTAGCTTTTCCAAACGGATCTGAGATTGCTGCTGCCTGTTGCATCACTTTCCCCCTTTTAAATTGTTTTCATACCATTACAAAAAGCCGCACAAAGATGAATAGCCATACCACCGTAAGAAAATGGACAAACATTCGCGCGTTGACTGTCCACCTTATCAGCAGTTCAGATTCCTCTATCGTATGCATTTTCCAGAAAAGCCACCCCAGTGTACCTACAGCACCAACAATATGGAGACCGTGAAGACCCGTAAAAGCGTAAAAGAACGCCCCCATTAGGTCCGTAGACGGCAAAAAACCAGCAGAAATCATTCTATTCCAGAGACCAACCTGCGAAATCAGGAAAACAACAGAAGCGAAGAGTGTCGAACCTTGGTACAAAATGGCACTACTGGAATCATCCTTGCGTAGTTTTTGCCATCCCATTTCCAAAAAAAGACTGGCCACGATGAGCACCATCGTATTCATGGATGAGTGAAAAAGGAAGGTACTTCCTCCGCCGGGCATGTAACTGACACCGAAGCGGTTTTCCAGAATTGACTGGCTCACGAACAGGGTGATGAAAAACATAGCCATACCTCCCAGCATGACCACAAGGCCTAGATGGGACGTAAAACTGTCAACCCGCGGTATCGATGAAAGTTTAGATTGTCTCTCCATCTCAGGCGGTCCCCGGTATCGGTTCCGACTGCGGTACCCAGTCCGTATCTGTTAAGCTGGGATGGCTATACTCGTGAGGTCTGCTGTAGACTGTAGGTGTTTGTGCAAAGTTGCCGTGCGGAAGAGGCGCGTCGAGAGTCCACTCCAGCGTTGAGGCACCCCACGGATTTCGTTCCGCTACCTTTCCTTTGAACATTGACCAGACAAAATTGAAGATAAAAAGCAGTTGAATTACACCATTAATAATAGCAAACCAGGTTATCCACTCGTTGAGTCCAAGCAGCGGCTTCAGAAAATCGAACTCCATGGGGTTGTAGAGCCGCCGATGATGGCCTGCGTAGCCCAAAACCATCATATTGAAGAATACAAAATTCATACTTACAAACGTGACCCAAAAGTGGATATTAGCCATCGTTCTGTTGATTTCCCTCCCAAACATCTTCGGGAACCAGTAATGAATCGCAGCAAACAGGCCTAATACGAGGGTGGCCGCCAAGGTAAAGTGAAAATGCCCCACCACAAACATGGTATCATGCAAGTATATGTCTGAAGTGACTGTCGCATTATATAGCCCAGTTAAACCGCCTATGGCGAAAACCCAAACCACGCCCATGGTATAAATCATGGGTGGCTCGAAATGCAGGTTCCCTTTCCAAAGGGTCGCCAGCCAATTCAGAAAGAAAATAGATGACGGTATACTAATGAGCAGTGTCAGGAACATGAAAGCCTTTCCCAAAAGTGGACTCATACCTGTGGTATACATGTGGTGCCCCCAGACAATTGAACTGAGTACACAAATTGTACTCATACAGATAGCCGTCACTTTGTAACCGAAAGCGGGTTTCCGGGCGAACACCGCCAGAAGATCCGACACTATTCCCCAGACGGGAAGAATAAGGATATAGACTTCCGGGTGACCGAATATCCAGAACACGTGCTGATAAAGAAGTGGATCTCCTCCGGGACCGCTGGCCAATCCACCGGCAACAAAAAATTCTGTTCCTAAAACACGATCCAGCAGCAAAAGGATAAGCCCGGCCGCGATCACCGGCACAAAAACAGCGTTCATAATAGAGGTGAGCCAGAGACCCCAGACTGTAAGAGGCATTCGAAAGTAGGTCATTCCGGGAGCTCTCAGCCGCACTACTGTTATGATATAGTTTATAGCTCCCATGATGGTACCTGTACCCATTAGTACCAGTGCCAGTGTCCATAAAGTTTGTCCTTCCCCAGGGATTCCCCCCATGGGGGAACTCAATGGAGGATAAGACGTCCACCCTGCAGCTGCAGGCCCTTGAGGTAACAGATAAGATGCAAGAAGAACAACACTGGAAAGAAACCAGGTCCAAAAAGAGATCATATTAAGCCTTGGGAAAGCCATGTCAGGCGCACCAATCTGAAGCGGAATCACAAAATTCCCAAATCCGCCTATGAGAATGGGGGTAACTGCCCAGAAAATCATGATTGTTCCATGCATAGTGAATAGCTGATTGTAGGTGTCGGGATCAATAATACCACCGGCATCTTTAAAGAAGATTCCCCAAGACAGCCACCACGGCACAGCCTGTTCCGGATAAGCCAGCTGCCAACGCATTAGCAAAGAGAGGTAGCCACCGAAAAAGAGAAAGAAAATCCCCAACCATATGAACTGCTTCCCGATCACCTTATGATCGGTGGAGAAAATGTACTTGGTCAGAAATGATTCATTGTTCGTACTCATTATCTAATCTCCTTCCATGGCCATCCCCAATCCTCAGGGATTGTTACTTCTTCGAGGGGATCTTCATCCCATTCATCCCACTCCTCCCACTCATCCTCTTCTTCAGCCAAACTGGTTAGCCACGCATTGTATTCACTTTCAGACTCCACAGTCAGGTATCCCTTCATCCGATAGTGGCTGTTTCCACATAACTCGGCACAGGCAATCTCAAACTCCCCAGTTTCCGTGGCCTGGAACCACATTGCATTAATCATTCCCGGCGTGGCATCTACTTTCACCCGGAAATTGGGAATGTAAAAGGAGTGGATAACATCCCACGGCGCGATCTGTATTACCACAGGTTTATTCACAGGAATGTGCATCAGATTAAGAGGCGGGACAATATCGTCCTCAGTGGCGAACTCACCATCGGGTCCGGGATACCTTACGTTCCAGGCGTACTGCTGTGGCATCACTTCAATACGGACAACGTCGGATCCTTTTGGAAATTTCCAGAAAGCCTCTTTCAGATCCTTGAACGACATTGCCTCTATGACCACATCGATAGAAAAGAAAACCAGAAGACCCATAGCCACAGTGGCAATCAGATTCTTCTTGCTGTCTCCACGATCATACTGAGCATTATGACCAGGGCGAGAACGATATTTAAAGATGAAATAAACAAGAGCCAAGACGACCACAGAAAAGTAGAACGTAATGACTGTATCAGTGTACTGAATGGTGTTATCTATCCTGTAACCATCCAGTGATACATCCTTGGGTGGATCCAAAAACCATATTCCCCAGACTGCCTTTGTAATAACTTGATTAATCTTACTGAAGTACTGCTTCATAGGTTATACCTCTCGGTTTTATTTCAGCATTCCATATTGAGGGAAGCGTTGCTAACTCCCGGTACTTTGAATATACTGTTCATTCCATTCTCGGATTTTCTTTTTGGTATCAGAAATAATCCTCTCAGTGCGATTTGGTGTACATGACCTTGTGGAATAAATCTTCGCCGGTGCACAAGAAATCTTCAAGAATTACAGATTGACATATGAGACTCTGGGTATGCCAATCAGGCCTTTCCTTCCTAAACGGGGAGGCATTGGTAGGAATGAAAGAAAGGAGATTCCGCCATGCACCGGCAATGTTTGCACTACTAACCATTATAAATGAACCGACCATCAAATTTCCCTGCTACGATGAGCCTGTAACGGCTTATGAAATCTTGCGGCGTACTGGAATCGTCTTCCCGGGCATCTGCAAATCTGTCCGAGACCAATTTCTCACCCATCCCCAGAATTACTTGACGCCAATTATACCCAGACGCCGCTTGCTTCTCCTTCCCAATTACTCCTAATTCTAACCATTGTTAGCAGGAAACAAAACATCATCCTAGCTCTCTAAACTAATAATGCGCCGGTATTCGGGGTTGTTTTGGACCAGCTGACCAGAACATTTGCGGGGAGCAATAGAACTGACCTGTCCATTCCTTTTGTCCTTGAGGGGCACATGAAGGGGAAAAAGGAGGGAATTTCCCCGAATACCGACAAGTTTTAAACCGATCATATGATATTGAGACATATTTATCATATTTCAGCCATATTTTTTATTTCTTTCAGCCTTTTTTTGAATTCATTTCATCATGTTTTTCGGCCACCCGTTTTGCCAGTCTAGCCAAATTATCGGTGGCCATCATGGACCTGATATCATTACGGATCGGTTTCCATTGATGGTGGAAAGGGCATGGCTGATCGTCGCTACAAAGGTCCAAACCGAAAATACATTCATCTTGATCTGATGGAGGGCCATCTATGGCGTGTACGACTTCCGGTAAAAATATGGTTGAAGCTGGCCGGGACAATTTGATTCCCCCTCCCCTGCCTCGTGTCGTATTGAGAAGATGATGCTTTGCTAACGTTTGGGTAATTTTTGCCAAGAATTGGGCTGGTATGGAATAAGCTTCCGCAATTTCTCGTACCATAATTGGTTTTTCAGGATTTATCTTAGCCTGTTTGTCCGCCAGATAGATCATAGCCTGTATTGCGTATTCAGCTGATTTTGAAAATATCAAAGAAACTAGACCTCCATATCCTTTTTAAAGATAAGACTGTCTAATTTTTCTGTCAAGAGGTTTATTTCTTTCAGTCAGTCCGAGAGATTCTTCAATCGATAATTTCAACTGAGGCTGATTCCACACCTGCTTCAACAAGTTCTTCAACGTTGAGTGAGTTTTCTTGCTTTATTAACTGTTCAGATCGGGCTTTCGTGGCTGGACGTTTGGGGACAAAGAGCGAACAGCAATCCTGATCAGGCTGGATGGAAATATCGTAGGTGTCGATGTCCTGCGCTCTGTCTATGATCTCCTGTTTATCAAATCCAATGAGAGGACGGAGGATGGACATATCCGTCACCCGTCCTACTGCTTCCATGTTTTCCAGGGTCTGTGAAGCAACCTGTCCCAGTGATTCTCCTGTGACCAGTGCGTGGGCGTTTTCTTTTCCGGCAATTTTATCAGCAATCCTGAACATGAACCGGCGATAGAGGAGAACTCTGTACCGGGGCGCTGTGTCCGTCATGATCTGTTTCTGAATAGGAGCCAGTTCAACCAAATAATGTTTCGACCTAAACTGGAAGCGGTTCAGTGTGGTGATCATTTCCCGCACTTTCTCAATGGATGCCGGTGTCGTATATGGCACCGAGTGAAAGTGTACAAATATAACTTTGGCGCCCCGTTTCATGGCCAGATAGGCCGCCACAGGGGAATCGATACCACCGGAAAGCATGGCAATCACCTTTCCGCTAACGCCCACCGGCAAACCTCCCTGACCGGGAATTCTTTCAGGATATACGAATGCTTTGTCTTCAAACATATCGACGTAACAGTTGGCATCCGGTTGAGTAAGGTTAACCTTTTTTTTCATGGTTTCAACAATATGGGTACCCACTTCATCATTTACCTTTCTCACTTTCAACGGAATGTTACTGCTGCCGCGCCGGGCAGTTATTCGGAATGATTCGAAATTTGCATCGGAGAATAATGCGTGTGAGTCTTTCTTGAGGGTATTCAAATCTTGTTTCGATTCGAATGCTGGTGCAAAGTAAGCAAGCCCTGTGACATCTTTCAGTGCCCCCTTGATGCAATCCAAGTCCGCGCCCTTTTGCTTCAATTCAATAACCAACCTTCCGTGATAACGTTTGACCGATACAGATGAATCGACACAACGGATCTTTATTGCTTCTAGAATATTTTTCCGAAGCCGATCCTCAAAGAATCTTCTGTTTTTACCTTTGAGGCCAATTTCTGAATAGTGGCAGAGAATGTGATCGAACTTCATGCCGGCAATTCTATAATAGACTGTATTGGAAGTTTGCGGTCGGTCCAATCACCTTAGATCCGGCCAGACAGCAGTGCACCCAGATGGGCGCCGTAGAAAAGCAAACCCACAGCGACGCTAGCTACTAAAAGATAAACAGAACGGAGATTCCCTTCCGGTAGCTGCTGACCATTCTTGAAACGGAACATAAACAGGCCAAAAAAAATTAAACAGGAAGCTATCTGCAGAGCGCCATGTGTCTCGAAAAAAGGGAAAGGGAGTGTCATGTGGCCGTACAAACGGTCAGCGAGAAAGCCGGTTCCCACAGAAAACAGTGAACTGACCAAGCCGAAAAGCAAGCACCACCACCCAGCATCAGTGGCCGACCGGTTACTGAATGAAACACCAATAAAGTCGCAAACCCATCCTGTTGAATAAAGTGCTATAGGAAAATGAAGGAAAAGAAGATGAATATTTTCCGTGGTCCAAGGCATATCTCAGACAGTCATAGTTCAACAGGTTTCACTGACTGACTTAAATCCTTATCCAGCATAACCATATGATTTTTGGGAACGGGGTGCCAATCTTCAGCTACATCTGTCAACTTCTCTGATACAATCATAATACAATCATTCTCCGATTTTCCATGAACGATACGGCAGATTCCGTCATCGCACTCAAAACCTCCACGGTCTGAAAAATAAAGGGTGTGAGGTTCTACATTTTCATCAGAAACATAACGGCTTGCTACAATCCGCTCCCCGTCACTTAACAAACCATTCATATAAAAAGGACGGTCGATGCTGTGCTCATTCAATAATTCAGTCAGTTCCACCAGAGCTTTGATGAACGCATCAGCAATTTCACCCACTGTCAGTTTAGCATGGGCATCAAGATGTTGCATAATTAGAGCAAAAAAATGCTCTGAATCGGTATCTCCTTTGATCCAGTCGTAGATGCCGTCGGACAGGCGCATCCTGAGCGCCCGTTTGATAACATTAAAACCGGCAATGGCGCCATTGTGCATAAAGAGAAGTTTCCCGTACTGAAAAGGGTGACAGTTTGCTTCCGAAACTCTTCCGTGTGTTGCGGCCCGGACGTGTGCAAAAATTGAACTTGAACAGATTTTTGGAGAAAGATTCCTGAGGTTTCTATTGTTCCAGGCCGGCTGGATGGATGTGAATACTGCTGGTGTCGATTCTATTTCAGGTGTGTACCACCCAACACCGAAACCGTCACCATTGAGCGGCTCCTCTCTTTCCCGTGCCATGAAACTTTGATGAATAAGAGAATTCTCAGGTCGGTAGAGCAGCTTATCCATTTGAATGGGACCACCTCGATAAGCCAGAAATCTGCACACGGTTTAAGGCTGGGATTTATTAACCATTCCCGCCACCGCACTAGACCATTTCCTTGGGACTATACGTCCAGCAAATGCCAGGAACCGATTCAAGCCACCATGAATGACAGACGGTTTATTACCCAGGTTTTTCAGAGCTGTTGTCACAACATTATCAGGGGTCTCCCAAAGAATCCCCCCCACATCTTCATTCAGTCCCGCTGCTCTTTGAAATTCTGTTTTTGTGTAGCCTGGCGAGAGAGCCATGACATCAATACCCAATTTCTTGTATTCCTGCCAAAGCCCTTCTCCCAGGAAAAGGTTAAATACTTTGGTAGCACTGTAAACAGAGAAAAAAGGCGTTGCCTGATAAGCGGCCGTGGATGCCACAAAAATAACAGCACCCTGCCCTCGGTCGACCATTTTCGGCAAAAATTTATGTGTCAGCTCCACAGGAGTAAGACAGTTGAGCTTAATCATATCTGCGTCCCGGTCGGCACTTTTCTTGTGGAAACGTCCCAAATGGCCAAAGCCTGCATTGTTCACTAGCAGTCCCACCTCAAGATCAGCTACTGCAGTGTCGATTTTTTCAGCTGCGTCCGGTAATATGAGGTCCATGGGTACCTCCCGGGTACTGACGCCAAAATTCAATGAAAGCTCTTCCCCCAGTTCCTTCAGGCGGTCTCCTCGGCGTGCTACCAAAATAATGTTCATTCCTTTTTCAGCGAGCTGACGACAGAACTCCTCACCGATACCGGCAGAAGCTCCTGTCACCAGCGCCCAGTCTCCATAACGTTCTTTCCAGCTGCCCTTTAACATCACTTATCCCTCACTACAAGAATTGGGCAATTTGCTTTTTCCAGAGTTTTCATTGGTTTGCTTCCCAAAAAGAATTTAGCAAGGGCGGACTTGCTGGAGGAACCCATAACAATGAGATGATCTTCACCAGCCGTTTCAATAAAAGTATTAACCGGATCTCCCGTGATAAATTTCTGTTCATGATCTACCTGTTGAGACTCAAGATGTTGCAATGCTGCTTCTGCCGCCCCGCTGTAACCTGGCCCAAATTCTTCTGTCTTTGAAACGGTCATGATAGTAACAGGAAAATTCATCTGTTTTGCAATCGTGGCACCGAAGCGGACAGCCCGGTCGGTAGCGGAAGAGTCATCCACACAAAGAAGGATTCTGTAGTGGCGGTCTTGGTCTACATTTTTCATCACCAGCACAGAAGTGGGAAGATACTGGAGCAGATCGTGGGCCATATTCCTCCCTTTGCTTCCACCTATAATAGACACCATATATTCATCCTCACTACACTCCCGGCGGAGTTCATCGACAATGTCACCTTCCCGCAAAATAAGATCTATATCCTGACCATAGCTTCCGGGTAAGGCCATTCGGTATCGACCTTTCTCCTCTACCATGTTGAGAGGATTGAATCCGTTATCATCCGAATTCTCCAGAAAACCGGATGTTTTGAGATCGTCGAATGCCCACCTCAACACTTCAACCCCAGGGTGATAAATCTCCCACTTTGCCAACGTATCCCGGGCAAGGGAAACTCGGCCGGCGTAAAGTTCTTTCGGCTTAGGACCTACATAGACCACCGCCAACTGAGCGCCGAATGACTTGGCTACCTTTGACCCCATCCGCAGAGTGGATTCGGAAAATTCCTGACTGCTGACCGCTAAGAGGAACTTCATAACCTCATCGGGATTATGAATGGAGTTTTTTCCATCATAAGTAATGTCGGTTTCATTTGTTCAATATACAATTATCCCATTAAGGGCCAAAACAGATGAATAAAAAGCAGCAAGACAGCAATGGACATGACAGTCATTTTCCAGCCAGCCCTGAGATAATCCGACGATTTTACCAATCCGCTGGAATGAATGATCATGCAGGTTGGGGATGCCACAACGGTGAGATAGGCGAACGCCGAGGCTAATGCGGTTGAGAGTGCAACCATAACTGCATTACCGCCCATGTTCAAAACAATCGGTCCAAGCACAGCGACCGTAGCTGCATTACTGAGGAAATTTGTCAATCCCGAAGTGAGAAAAATTGAGACGAAAGATCTGGAAAAATCAACATTGGAGGTAATCACTTGGAGTCCTTCGATAACATTGTTCGCCACCCAGAGCGCTGCGCCGGTATCCTTCATTTGAATCCCGATAGAGATGGCCGAACCAAAAAGCATGATGACACCCCAGTTGGTATTCCGATTCAAATCTTGCCACTCCACCAGACCCATGGCAAGATATAAAACAACACCCATGAGCGCCACAATGCCAAGACCAATCTTTGGGCTGAGAAAAACCCACCCTAGAAAGACTAAGACAAACACACCCATAGCGGTTATCTGACTTCCCGTAATCTGGCCGGATCTTGCAACCTGTACCTTCAGTTTTCTCACAGCTGAATCAAGAATCGTTTTTTCAGGGCGAAATGTCCACCACAGAATCATGATGGCGAGAGGAATCTCAATAAGAAGTATGGGGTAGGCATATTTCATCCAATCCAGATAGGAGAGATTGCCCATACCAAACTGTGACAGATAGCCGATCATAATGACGTTCCTGCCGCCGCCGGAAGGTGTCCCTATGGAACCCATGGCACTGCCGTATGCAATTGAAAAAAGGATGAGAGAAGTGAGTCCAGCAACCTTTTTTGGATCGCGACTGGTGTGTCTTACCAGCGTCAAACCTACAGGCATCATCATGGCTGTCACTGTATGTTCACCGATAAATGATGACAGCAGTGCACAGACAGCAACGAAACCGGCGATGATACGCCAGGTCTTGTGCCCTGTGATATTGATAATTCCCAAGGCAAGTCGTGTATCCAGATCCTGAGAAACGATGGCCACTGCCAGCATGAGGGACCCCATAATGAAAAAAACCGCATCACTCATAAAAGAAGATGCAACCTGATTTGGCGTAGCGATGCCGAACAGCACCTGGAATACGAGAATGAGCATAGCCACTGCAGGGAGCGGAATGGGCTCAAAAACGATCAGAAGAATGGTGGAAAGAACAATGATGATGGTATGGTACCCTTCAGCCGTCAAGCCTTGCGGCGTAGGCAACAGGTATAGAACAGTAGAGAGAAGAAGAGAGATAAGCAGCCACTTACGTTGAGTGGCCCAATAGATAATGTTTAAGATCACGAGATTTGTTTCACTATAGTGCCCATTCTCCTAATCTGTATAGTAGGTTTCATCAGCCGGCCGGAGTGTTCTCGCCATCCAAAGTGGCCGGCGCAGGCCGTTAGGACCAGGGCCAGGACGAGCCATTTTCAACCACTCTTTGTAGATTTCAAAGGACCTGTTCGTATCTACCTGAATATCACCATATTTTTCATCCGGACCGGGAAGGGAGAGCCTCACTTTCTGATGCCAGCAATGCATCCCTGAAACAGGGTCGGGATGGACAGGGAAAGTAATGTTCTGATGGACACCGCCGTCTCTCCACCATATTCTTTTCGAATCTGAATCATCACTTGAAAAAGGGTGAACCAAATCCAAAATTTCCATCTTCCATTTTCCGTCTCTATACTCATTAATTTTTACTGTACTGGTCATCCAGCTGTTTCCCGAAGGGTCTTGGTCTCTGCGCCAGCGACCTATGTGGTGCGAACAGGCAACCACATGGGGTTTGATGGCTTCTGTGATCCATACCTTATCGATAAAATAACCAATATCTGTTTCAACTTTCACAAGATTGCCGGACCGCTGCAATCCGATGTGAGTGGCTGTCTTAGGGTGCATCCAGACAGGATTCCTATGGGAAATCTCCGCCAGCCATTTGGCATTGCCTGACCTGCTGTGGATCAGTGTGGGCAGGCGGAATGTGGGCACCAGAACATATTCATTTTTGGAACGGTCAAGACTGTCAGGATGGATATGGCTTTTGATGTAGCCTGGAATAGTCTGGTCATCCCATTTCCACTGG
>MDSZ01014267.1_pt1 | contig 18885 bp, 35 predicted proteins | sample 811201 | NCBI WGS metagenome assembly MDSZ01 (sample SAMN05326647, study PRJNA326480) | marine metagenome | isolation source: seawater | place: Indian Ocean: North | collected 2010
CAATTGTCGCTTGACTTTGGGGAGAGATACCAGGCGCCGCCCGATCAGGATGTACTCCCAGACTTTGCAAAGAATGTGGAGTTTATAACCGTTCTTGCTACACCAACCGCCTCGGAACAAGCAGGGTTGCCAGAGACAGGCGATAAGGACTCTAGACATTTAGGCTTTGCAATCAGAGTCAGGATTCTTTCTGTTGATTCTGAACGCGAAATTAAAGGTGCAATTGCATTTATGGAATATGTCGATAGGGAAATTAGAACAATTGCCAGAGCATTTCAAAGCCTATGGGAACCCGCAATTGAAGAGGCCGTCGAGACAAAAGAAAAGGCAGAAGCTGCAGCCGTCAGCAAGGGCACGATGGAGAAGCTTACAAATGCTCTCGATACTAAGGTGAGAAACATGCTCAACAACCGAAGGCTTCTCAACAATGCCCACTATCAGCCACCCCTCGTTGCTGTTTTAAAAGCTTATATTGAGTGGGCCCACGCCGCATGGCCAGAAATGAACTTGCTTGAACGCAGAACACTTATAAACCAGTATCTTAGACCGCTGCAGCAGGGAAGTCTCGGCACATCAGCAGGCAATTTTGAGCCGAACAGCAGCGGAAGCAGTCACTCCCCACTGCACTGGCACCGCGCAGTTAAGCAGTCTCACCGCGAAGCTGGCGCACCAGAAGCTGTGTGGGGCAGATATGGCTGGGTTGGTCCTGATTTTAGAGAGATCTTGCAGAAGCACCAAGCCGAGGCCGGCATTGACAGGGATGCAGAACTTGATGCAGATATTGAGCAGGCAGAGCGTGTAGAGCAAGAGTTGTCACCGGAGCGCCAGGCGTGGGCTGACGCGCTGGATCAGCAAGATGCAGAAGACTATGCTCAAAGGGTTCCTGTGCCCGAAGAGCCCGAGGATTTGAGAGAGTCTTTGCGTCGTGCGATAAAAGAGAGCCTGTATAGTCAAGGTGGTCCGGAAGACCTACCGTCGATGGGTCCGGGGCACGCAAAGAGAGATTGCGATGAAGAAGATGGCGTCGACGATCTAGAAGAGGCAATTCGAAATGCGATAAATAAGACTATTTATAAGGAGAGAGGAACAGAAAAAATGAATCTTAAAGAAGTGCTACGGAGAACAATTCGAGAGAAGCTGAAATCGAACAAAAGAGCCGTACTGAAGGAGTCGCCGCCAACTCCGTCGACGCTTCCGTCTGCGGAGGATCTGTTAAGCATTTACACCGACGAGCCGAGAGTTTATGATGACGACTATGAGGACTATGTTGTGGGTTCTTTCGCAGATGAAGGTTATGAAGACCCTTCTCTTCCGCCGGTTGAATGGGATCCTGATCCGTTTGATGATGTCGATATTGTAGGCCCGGACGGAGAGGTGCGCATGCGCCCAGAAGATATCGGCACCTTTGCGGACGACAGAAACCCGCTCGATTCACCCTTCACTCCTCGCGCAGAAGCAGCATATTTAAGGTGGCGTGATCTTTATGGAGATACCGACCATCTGGCCGCCCCCGGCGCCGGCGCAGACGCCGCGCTAATGAGGTATGACGCTATTGGAGAATATCTCAGCAGTGTTGATCCGATGCAATTAGTGCGCGATGGCAATTGGGATGAATTTGATTACTATACTCAAATGGAGGACGAGTACGCAAACTTCGATCTTACAGCAGCAATAGACGCCGCTTCGAATAGGTATATAGCGCAGCCAAGAAATGTCGTCCACCCGACAGTTCAAGAGCCCTATGCTGCCGATCTGGGAGATGCTAGGATAAACAGCATGCCCGGATTCCGTGGGCCAGTTACCCGCACCGGCGGGTATACCTCTCCGGCGCGGCCCCACTATGGCTTGGATGTGGGCTGGGATAAGCGCCCGGGCCAAGGCACTGCCCGCGCGAGCACAACAGCCCAGACTGCCCCTCTCGCTGGCCGCGTAGTGTTTGCCGGCCGCGCCGGCAACTATGGCAACCAAATTCAGGTTCAAAGTATAGATCCAAATACGGGTCTGCCGATCGTTTGGACGATGAGTCACTTGCCGAGAAATGTTGCAAGTCAGTTTCCGCCCGGATCGTTTGTTGATGCCGGCGAATTTATCGCCAATATGGGACAAACAGGCTCCTCTTTCGGCGTTCACCAGCATTTTGAAATGCACGGCCTACCCTCAGGCGACACAGACATTGCCTCCATTCCAGCAATTGGCGCCATGGCAGGCGAACATACTGGCGAGTATGTCCGCAGCTTTGCCGAGGAAGGCGATGACTTCTTTCCCTCAGACGCCGAATGGGCCTCTATGCAGGATGTTGGAAACCCTCGATGGATAGATGTTTGGATAGACGCAAACGGCAGGTATGTACCAGAATCCGACGCCATCAATATGATCCTTGCTCATGAGATGGAGAATCATCGCACAGGACAATCACGGCCTTTTACCGCTTTGACACGACAAAGAGCGCCAAACCCAAATCCTTCGGAGTATTGGAACAAAGGTTGGTCCGTACAGGCTGGCCACATGAATCCATATGAATACTTTTTGGAAACCTTTGATCCGAGAGAGCATGCCCTAAGAAGCCGCATGGCGGCAGCAGCAATGGAGGCGCTAGATCTTGAAGGTCGGCAAGCAAACAGCAGAATCGATTTCAGAATGAACCTGTCCGACCCGGCAGTTAGAGAGTGGCTGATCGCCCAAGGATACCGGCCGGACTTTGACGAAGGCGATCTAATGTCTATGATCGACTGGCAAAATCGTCAGGAAGCTCTCCGGCAAGCTCAACTGTCGTTCGATCCGGGCAGCTATAGTTGGGAAGACTTAGCACAAGTGGCAACGCCGTATGATATAGGAATCCCCAGAGCGAGACGAGTAGATCCAAACCACACATATGGATCGGATGTCGCCAACATTTACAACCCCCACGCAGAAGATTACCGAGGCATGGACGCGCAGTCGGGCCAAAATACTCTTGACTCGACAGTCCCGGCGCCAGACCCAACGACGAACCCGAATGCATTCCCCAACCTTGGTTTGCAAGAGGCAATCCGCGAAGCAATAAACATAACTATCGGCAAGACTGATCCTAACGCCGAGAAAGAGTCAGATTGCGAACTGCCAACGATCGTCGTTGAGGGCGAATATGTGCAGGAAGTACACGAAGTTATTGCCGAAATCAACATTCATAAGCAAAAAGGCGGCAACAGAGATCAGACGCTGACCGATATCAGAGGAATCGACGGAGTAACTATTGTAAGCGTTGTGCCGGGAACCAGTCGCGAGCTTCCCCACACCTTTATTACCACTCTGAGCGTCAAATTCCGACAAAATAAAGCTTTGCCGCCCAAGAAGTATGTTAAAGAAACTTTACTTCCCTCTTTACAAAAAATCCCAGGTGTGTCACACTTTAGAGTAAAGAGTATAAGAAGGATAGGCGAGGAGAAAGTATAGCTTGAAACTCTTACTTAAAAGTTTACGCCACTACTTCCGAAAGTTGGCAGACCTTACAATCGGCCGATGCTGCTCGTGTAATTGTTGGAATGCTGAAGAATGAAACTCCTACTTGAAAATTGGCGAAGGTTTATAAACGAAGAAGTTGCAACGAGCACAGAAGTTTCTTTATATCTTGCTCCGTCGCCTATACACGGCAATGGAGTATTCGCAGGAAAACACATGCCAAAAGGCACAGACCTAGGAATTGCACATACCAAGCAAGGTGAAGGCTACGACATAACGCCTCTTGGCAAGAACCATAATCATTCCTACGAGCCAAGTTGCGCTAGCGTGCTTAACGGAGACAGTCGCCACCTTATGACGCTGAGAGACATGGAGCCGGATGAGGAAGTCACAGTTGATTATACATTGCAGCCGGACCTAGAGCAGCCGGGAGATGATTGGAGATGAAACTACTGTTTGAAAATTGGAGAAGGTTTATAACTGAACAGGCCGGAGTAGACACCGATGGCGACGGCTATCCCGATGGAACCGTCGCGACACCGAGGCGAGGGACACGCGTGGCTCCCATGACTTTCGGTACCGCGGAGCAACAGCAATACGACGAGCAGGTACGAGCAGCACAGTTGGATGCTATCTCTGTTTATCAAGACTCTTATCGCGTCGGACAAAACGAACAGGAACACGGAGCAGGCACCTTATCGTGGCTTGATTATATTCAGACAGACTTGCTCCCCGGAACATCGATCGAGCCAACCAGAGAAAACGCACTGGCGTATTATACAGAACACATAACACCACAAATTAACTCTGTATTAGACCCCAACAAGATTGTGCGTCACACAGCCATTCCCGAAAGCGGCGAGGTTCAAGTTGGCGGGTACAACTCTGCCTACTCCGGCGGCCAATACTACGACCGCGCATATTCAGATACGGATACTGGAATTAGGATAGATGCGACATCGCGCTCCGGAGCAGCGCTTTACGATACCATGGGGCACGAATATGGCCATGTCCTTGGCATGAATATCAACCCCTATGCTGGAATAGATCCTAGCACGACAGGGATAAGTATAAATTGGCTCATTCGACACGCATCTGACGAGCATGAACCCCATAGCGCCTTCTTCGGCTCACACCGAGCCGGATACGATCCGGGATCTTCGGAAGCCATGCGCACCGGAGCGGCAAAGATGGGCCTCGATCCCGACGAGCCACTCGATTGGAATACAGTCGGCGGGAAAGGAGCGCTCAACATGGTGCAGCGTCGACTGGACAACATCGGCAGCCAGACTATGGATCAAGTTCACAATAAGCGTATGGAAGCGGCATTTGGCTCAGACCTGTCCCATCACGGTGATGAAGAACATCACGAGAGACATTGGGAGCCCTACGCCGGCCTTATATGGTCCCGTGCCCAAAAGAGCAGACACTATGATGATTTGACTGTTGGGGTAGACAATGATGGCGACGGCTACCCCGATGCCGAGGATCCAGACGGAGACCACATCCAGCCGGGCGAGTTCATAACCGCCACAGATCGGGCCTATACGGAGTTAAATCCGGAGACCGGTAACTGGGAAAATACTCGCCGACATAACGCTTGGGACGCACAGCAGATGCGCGATCGTAGCAATCAGCGCGATAGGCGAGACGGTGCTGATCACGGCCATCCGATCAGTCCGTATGGCGGCGACGACCTCGACCCGGAGGACAATCCAGTACCGTACAACACTCTTCAAACACGCGATGTTGACGCTGCGGCACACGAGCACGGACCCGGGTCCGAGGTTTCTGACGAAGAATATATAAAGAACCTCAACACAATAGCGGATCTCGGAGATGAGGAAGAAGACGAGTGGAGTATCGATGGAGAGAGTAGTTATTCCGTAACTGCGGAGCAAAAAATGTTTAACAATTGGCGCAAATTCTTGACAGAAGCTCAACAAGCGCCTCACCAAATTTATTGCGACATGGATGGAGTTCTGGTGGACTTTGTTCGTGGAGCCTTAATGCAGATCAATAAAGATATTAAAGATGTGAGCTTGCCCAGTCAACTTGACGATGGAAAGAAATTAACTTCTCTAGGGCTCCTTCGATTCGCTCTAAAACAGGAGGACTTGGAGCAAATAGACGAAGAGCACATCGAAAAGGAAGCTGATGGTCCTGCAAAAGTAAGGAAAGCGGCGATTAACTATATGTATCGCCGATTAGCAGAAGACGAAGATTTCTGGGCGAATTTGCCTTGGATGCCCGGCGGCAAACAATTGTGGAATATCATAAAAAAATACGAACCTCACATCTTGACCGCACCCATGGGTAAAGGCTCAGAGAGAGGAAAAGAGCGTTGGATCCAAAAGAATCTGCACCCGAAACCATCGAACATTTATATGTCCCACGACAAGTTTAATTGGGCCATGGAAGACGGTCAGCGCAATGTGTTGATTGACGACTTTATGATCAATGTTAAACCTTGGAGAGATGCCGGAGGAATCGCAGTTCACCACAAATATGACGACTTACAATCCACTCTTGAAAAGCTACAACAAGCAGGATTTAATGTACTCAGAGCCGAGAACGAACACACAGATGAGGATATGCCAAATGAACCTGAAGAAGATTAATTTATGCCAACATCTTGATGAGGTTGGAGAAACTTACGGAGAGCACATGCGGGCCTCTGCTGGTATAGGTTTAAAATTATTAGCAGCATCGATAGCCCAATTTGTACATGCTATTTTTCCGTTTGTGTGTCCGCCGCTTAAAACAGATGTGCGTTCGTTGATAGAGTTTTTATCTGAGCGCGCGCCGACCGCACGAAAGAAGGACAATCAGCAAGGAAAAGGCCAATAAAAATATTTTTACCATACAGGCCCTCAGCCGCATAAAAATTTAACATTAACCCATAACACGCAAAACTAATTTATTACACAGCAGCAGATTAAACTTTTTGCGCCCTATCTACTACAGGAGGGAATTTTTTAATGAAGCAGCTTTTTAAGATATTTATGGCCGCCCTCCTTATATTCGCAGGATGCGGCAATATAAACCAAGCGGAGCCGATAACGGTAGCCGCCGAGCCCGCCCAAGTGCAGTGTGTGCTTGAGGTCGGAGAAAGTAGTACACATAATGCGTCAATATCGCGCAGAATGAGAAGGACATCTGAGGCTTCGCGAGAAGCGGCAGTGATAGTGCGCTCCATGGACGGAATGGTCCGCGGCAGTGGAACATATTTTACGCTCAACGGACATCACATAGTTGTAACGGCGGCACATGTGATTCAGGGCAACCCGTTGTCCTATATCATGACCGAAGGGGGAGAAATGACTGTTGCCGTGACCTCCTATGTCATGAGCGAAGGGGAAGAGGATCTAGCAATACTGCTTCTGGCAGAGCAGATTGAATCGCGCACCCCCATGGAGCTTGAAATTCTGACAGATTATTCTAGTTTGGTTGGCGAAACACTGGTTTACACAGGCTACCCCGGCCACCATGACAGAATGACGATTTTTGGACAGGTCGCCGGCGTAGAGCGAGGCCATGTGATCATGAACTCCTACGCTTGGCCCGGCTCATCAGGTTCAGCGGTTTTCGATGCCAGAGGAAGGTTGGTTGGAATCGTGAAAGCCATAGATGTTAACCGCTCGCCGTGGGGCCCGCAACTGACCGAAGACATTGTATGGTTATACCCAATGCAGTCAATTGATTTAAGTAAAGTAACAAAATTTCTAGATGTATATGAGATATTGATGGAAGAGCAATCTCAATAAAGTAGAGGAGCCACATGGCAAAGAAGAGTATATTTTCATTATTTTTAATTTTCGCAACAGCATGCTTTTCCCCTGATTATGCTATCGTCACCGGAGAAAGCGAGACAGTTTATGTCGAGGTCGAAGTGCCCGGCGAGACAGTTTATGTCGAGGTAGAGGTGGAAGTAGAGGGCGAGGTCGAGTACGAATACGGTGAAATATGGGTTGATCACTTTGTCCAGCCCCTTAGCGTCGACGGCGTAGACATATTGTGGGTCATTGACACCTCAGGATCCATGTATCGTTACGATCCAGAACTGATGGCAGGAATTGAAGCCATGATGAATGCTCTTCCTGAGTCAGGGTGGCGCCTAGCTATGATGAGTAACGATCCCGGCGCTGCCTCGATAGAATCACAGTTTCCGTTGGTTCCCGGCGATGATATAGCCGATGCTGTTGACATGTATAATGCGATGGGCCGCGGCCACCGAGAGGAAGGTTTTGATGCAGCTTATGAATATATTGTTAACAATTCGTATGCCTCTACTTGGCTTCGACCCGATGCGGCGTTGCTGGTAGTGTTCGTTTCTGATGAAGAGGACCAAAGCGATGATTATTTTCCGGATGTGGACGACTTTAAGTCGTGGTACGCATCTCAACGCTCAGGTTCTGCCTATGTCGCTAGTGTGGTTAATGTCGCGCAAGCCGACTCTGTGTGCTCTCCGAGTCCCAGCATAATTAACATAGGTGATCGTTATATGGAGGCGACAAACCACTTTGGAGGAGTTATCGTGGATATATGTTCTGAGGACTGGTCAACAGGGGTGCAAGATGCATCTACTCAAGTTGAGCCGCACGAAATGTGGGAACTTACCTACTTGCCATCGCAAGAAGAGACAATTAGAGTTTTTATTGACGGCCTATTAAATTGGGACTGGCACTATCAATCCTCAGACAACACAATACAGTTTGATGTGATTCCCGGCGGCAATTCATTGGTGGAAATTGCCTACCACTACGACCCGGACGACCCATATGGGAGCGGTTCCGGAGCTATGGACACGGGTGATACTGGAGATACTGGAAATTAAACCCTCATCTCAGAGATGTGGTATACTGCAAATGGAGACAAGAAATGCGCTGGCTGATAATGATATTATTCTTAGCAGCATGCGCTCAAAGTCCCGATGCCTGCGACACATGCGATACTGATGAGTTTATAAACAAGTGGTGGATTGTCGAGGCAGACAACGACATGATTAAAAATGTTATAGGCTCGGCATGCTATTCCTTTGTCAGATGGGAGATGGCCTTACCCTCAGACACAGCAACAACAGAGTATAGCTATCTATATGCTTACGATCCAGCAGAAGACTCTGTTCCATGGTATGTGGGAGAATGGACGCTGGACGACATGACCTTCACGATTGAAGATAGTTACACGATCACTCTTTACAAAGAGCGGAGAAACTGTTATGATATTGGCACCGAAATATCTGGAACTTTAATTGATGGAACCGCGTGTCCATGTCCATACAAAGGGGTATCAAAATTCGAATGAAGAACAAGCATGAAAAGCCTTACCTTAAACTGATCAAGACGCCCCCGAAAGAAGTTCCAGACGATGAAGAGGAAACTTCGATATTTGAACGCCCGCCGCGCAATGCAAGAGAATATATAGAGCGTAGAGGAATTACTTTGCGATCCGCAGCGCTGGGAATGGGCGCCATTCTGATAATGACTTCGGCCATCGTTTTGATAATGCTGGGTTTAGCGTTATCTGCCACAATATAAAGAACGAACTAATTATATATGATGATTTTAATAGCGAGGGTCGAAAATTGGGGTAACTCTGGGTATATTTGTGACTGTTTGCGTCCTATTGTGGGCGACAAGATCGTTATACCTGCGCGCCGAACGAGCTAGGATAGCAAGAGAACGCCGCGCCCTCATGCGAGAAAGACAAAATTTGCTAATCAAGCTAAAAAAACTGCAGGATAAAAAGAATAAAAGAAGATGAACCAAACAAGTTCTTGACACATGAGCAAGTTCATGTTATTATTAATAAAGTGAGTAAGTTATGAAATTTATATTTAATTGGTTTAGGCCAAACAAAAAGCTACAAGAGGACAATCGACTCTTGAGGCTGCAAACAGAGATTCTAACGGCAAAAATCGACGCTCTGGTTATGGACAACGAGTTGATTGAGGCTGAAAATGAAGTCCTCAAGTTACAGGTTGCAAACATGGAGAAAGCCAACATGATGCAGATGAAAGACCTTCTGCAAGAACTCGACTTAATGGCACTTGAACAAATGAAGCCAGTCGGGGACGCGTGAGGGAGTGAGCATTATGAAGCAGCCAAAACATGTTAAGAGTTCTTGGAAATCAAGATCGTACGAAAGGGAGAGGCCATGGGGCAAAGAAGTTGTCTGGGCTGGTCATCCCTCGATCCATGGAAAAGTCCTGCATATTAAAGCAGGCCACAGGACCAGTCTTAAGTATTATAGGTTGAAATCTGAATCTTTGTACTTTATTAGAGGCAGGGCAAAAGTTACTTATGGCACAGAAATCAGCTTATCAGATCCCGTTTATGCGCCCTTTAAGACGGATGTATTTGAGTCCGGTGAGTGCTTGCTGGTCCAAAGCGGCTGCCCATATCGAATCGAAGCGTTGGAAGATTGCGAGATAATTGAAATAGGTAACCACATGTCAGATGCTCCTATTAGACTAGAAGACGACTACGGAAGAGACACATGACAAAGTCCTCAGATGAAAATAAACCTTTTCTCGAACCTCAACGCGACGGAGCTGAACAGGAAATCCTAGATGAAGATTTGAAGCCAAAGCCGCCGCCAAAATTGGCACCGCGCGGCATTAGAACATTTACGGTCTGTCGCCAAAGTGACGAAACTGGCGTTTCGGGCGAAGGAGTCGTGATTGAAGGAGTTTTGTTAGGCACTGGCCACTGCATTATACACTGGCTGTATCCGCCACCACGCGGCGGATTAGCTATATTTGATTCGCTGGAGGATTTTTTGAAAGTGCATGTCAAGCCTCATCCATCCAATCGCACTATTATCACATTTGAAGACGGAGAACAACAGCTTCATTAAGGAGAGCTATTGCGTTGGCTAACAAAATCAGAGTTGGAAACTTGGTCAAATTAAAGGAAGAGCCCCTAGGATATGCTCCACCAGTTGATGTGGATTTGGGCACAGGCTTGGTTTTGGAGATTGGCGCACGAGAGTTTGAAGCATCTACATCTCACATGGTGAAGGTGCTGTGGACAAAAACAAATGAAAAAAGATGGGAGTTTTTAGTCGATTTAGTATTAGTTGAAAATAAATAATATGTGACAATCATAAAAATAGGTGATATGGTTAGGTGGAGAAATTCACTCTTCCTAGTCGAAAACGGCATAGAGCACGATGTCGGTCAATGGCATCATGCCCTTGTTGTGGAGGTCAATACGAGATTAACTAAGACTCTCGATACGATCACCTCAGATTTGCTTTTGCTTATGATTGGTCGAGAACATAACTCAAATTATTTGCCCATATCATATCAAATGTTCATCGAGATAGGAAATGTTGAGAAACTGGTAGAGCGCAAGTGGGTTGCCGTCACTGTGTTCTAGTTATATCGTCGGAGGATGATATGTCAGCCCAACAAGAAATGCGATCTGTTTTTAATGTTGGTGACTATGTTCGGTGGCCGATTGGGGTATCTGTATTTTCGGCCAGTTCTGATGGAGAAGTCAAGCCTTTAGAAATTCAATACCTTTACGGCATTATCGTAGATATAGCTAGAGGTTGCGGTGAATATTCTGATGTGGTGATCATATATCATGGACCAAATAAGCAGCACAACTGGATAGTATGTCATGTAGACGATGATAAATATAGGCTGGAAATAGTGAGTGGCACAAAAGATGTCTAACAGTCAGCTTGATATATCAGTCGGAGATTTGATACGCTGGAGGGATCCCGAGTATCCATATTTCACCACTTATGATGATTATTATTTTTCATCATATAAATATGGGATAGTCATCGAAATCCATGATAGCGAGTATATGCATGAATACTGGGATATTTACTATGAGCCGTATCCGCAAACCTATGAAGAACGATGGCTGGATGATATATCTTGGGTAAAAGTATTAACCATTGGCAGCAACTTGAAAAAGAGGTATCTTTATATGCAATTTGGCGATGTGCTTGAGGTTGTATCAAAAATCAAGACATGAAAGCTAGAATCGGAGATTTAGTAGAAGTGGTCCACGCTGACAACGCCACCCCAGCGGTCATTGTCAGCAGAGGAATCATAACACAGGCTGCAAAGAAAAAGACACTATGGCCATCATATGAAATTTACTTTTTTAAGGAATCGCGATTTGCATGGCATTTTGAATATGAGCTAACAGTTATAAGCGAGAGTGAAGATGAGCGAAAAAGAGATATTTAAGGTTTACTATCATGAAATTGAAAATGAAAAGGAAAAGTATCGCGTTTACTATTCTTATGACGCCAGAGCCAAAGACGCCATAGAACAACTTGAAACTATGCTTAAGAAGAAGTTATACATATATGACATCTTTCCAAACTTTGATGAGGAAAAGAAAAAACTGAAAACGCCAATCGCAGTCATAACTAAGTCGGGACAAGAAATGTATCTGCCTGTTGATCTGGAGATGCACTTTATCGGCTGCTCGACAGTTCTCTTTGGTTACGACTCGCCCGGCGAGTCCTGACATTTACTTTACAACAACTCTCTTGACTTTCACATCAATTGGGGATATATTATAGCATGGATAAAGTATTTCAACCCGGCGACCTAGTTCGCGTCAAAGAAACCACCGACGATGCAAACATACCAGCGGATCGTCACGGACTTATTATAGAGTGTGTTCAGCGAGCACACCAGAGAGTTCCGGCCTATACGAGCATCTGGAAGGTTTTGATGACGAACGGCAAGACTTTAAGATTCCATGAAATGTTTTTGGTAAAAGTGAACAAGGAGTAGTTGTGCCAAAGAAGTGTAACAAAAAAGTGGGTGCGCTAGCCCACCTGCATAGGCGAAAGAACCCCGGTCTAGGGATCATAGTCGAAACCACCACCACAGATGATTTGATAGCACTTACAAGAGAGCGATTTAAGATCCGATTCAAAAGTCTGGCTAAGATCAAAAGACGAATAAGCTGGATGGAGCTACACGAGGGCGTCGAAGATGGGATAATCACAAACGATCAAAAAGACTTGATAGGCGCTCTGTTGATGTATGGTAAGGAAAATAGAAACAGGAGACTGGCCAAGATTAAATGGATCAGACAGCCGTCAGCGTGGGAAGCGAAAACGACAAGAGAAACAGCAGGATGGTATCCGTTCGATATGATACGGACTGTTGCCCCCTTAAACAAACGAAGCAAGGAATAACATGAAAACCGACTATACCATATTTGAATATAATGCAAAGACCAAAGAATACACAGTGCTTGGCCACCAAACGGCTGAGACTTCTGTTGAGGCGAGAACGCTCTTTGCGAAGAAAAGCAAATACAAGAGACGAGAAGGGTACACTCTCTTTGCTCAGATTCCAATCTGTCGATGACCATGCAAGTCCTGACAACTTTTTTACATTCAGGCTGTTGACACCGGCATCCAAATAGGATATATTTTACTCATGAGCGAAAAACAGCACACAAGTCTCGTCGGCGCACTAGTGCGGTTCAGGCCGGAGGGCAACTATTCGGAGTTTCACAATGCTGTGGGCATGGTGATCTCTCATAATAAACCTTTGCATGTTCGCATCAAGTGGGTCAAACCTGTTCACTATGCGGTAAGCAGCGATCACTATAAGTTATATGGTCCAGCTACCGTTTCCGACTTTGGTATAGATAGGCTTGAGATAGTTAGCGCAGCACTTACAGATGAGCAGCTTGAGGTTGTGCGCGGAGGAATGGACACACAGAAGTTTAGCGATTGGAGAGCGGAGTACCTAAATGAAGGTTATTGATTTGCATGGCGTGAGGCACAAGGATGTGTATGGCTTGTTAGAAGAATCCTGCGTAGATGGAGATACGCCCTTCGTGGTGATCACGGGAAAATCCGACACCATGAAGAAGATAGTGACACAGATTGTCGCGACTTTTGGACTACACACAAAAGAGAAGCTGGGCAACAGCGGGAGGTTGATAGTTTGTGAAAGTCGGTGATTTGGTAAGACTCAGACCATCCAGATTGGTAAAGGAGGTTGCATATGCTTGGCCCTCTACAACCGGCTTGGTGATCGACATGATCGAGGACGACGACGGATTTTATGACTGCTTGGTGCAACTTCCCCATGGCAAAGAGTGGTTCAGAGATATTCAACTAGAGGTGATAAGTGAGGTTATATAAGTGGACTAAACAAAGGTTGAGTCACAAGTTGTCTCACTTTAAGTGGGAAGGCATTAAACAAACCTTCCGTGAAAACGGTATCGCACTAGTGGTGATTATCGTTGGCTGGGAGATTGTCGAGGATGTCTTATTTCCTATTTTGTTCGCAGTGCTGGGCAAGTATGTTCATCCTGCGTTTTATGCTGGGATCCCCGCTGCATGGATCCTTTGCCTTCATTGGCTGATGGTTCCGATCCTATGGGGCGCGTGGATACGATTCAAAGGATCCGGCGAAAAGGGAAATCATGATTGCGGAGGCTGTGATGAAAGTCGGTGATTTGGTACGCTGGAATGAAAAAGTCTGCGTAGTTACCGAGATTTATGAAAGCAAGTGTTGGCGCACAAACCAGCATGGCGCAAAAATAAACTGGGCCTCCATTGAAACTGAGCCGTTCGTGCGGATTTTAGTTGGGGATGGTGATGTTCGTGGAGTTCCACAAGCTGATATAGAGGTGATCAGTGAAAGTCGGGGATAGAGTTACCATGGCTCCTATGTGGAAGTATAATAGTGCAAGTGGCACCGTGGACAAGATCACGCAAGATTATGTTGTAGTTGTCTGGGATGATGTTAACGGATACTGGCACTACACGAAAGAACAGGCTAAAAAGTTGGAGATAGTTAATGAAAGTCGGTGATTTGGTGAGGGTGAAGTTGCCGAGCGTACAACAGTATGTCGGGCTTGCTATTAAAACCAATGACAGGGGCGGCGTATTAGTGCGTTCGCTTGATGGAAGGCTCCAATATTGGGTCAATAGTTGGGGCGGGAAGGTGATCAGTGCAAGTCGGTGATTTGGTTGAGATTAGATGTGCGCCCTTTGTTGGAGAAGTGGGGATGATTATAAATGTTTGTCTGGCCGCATCGGAAGAAAAGGATAAGTTTGTGGTAACAATCAGAAACCGCCACCGTGCCTTTAGCCGCCGTTGGCTAACGAAGGTCGGATGAGACACCCCAGCCCTCCTAGCGTTGGCGACCTTGTGGTAGCTCTCTATGACGAGCAACGAGGATTGCGGTGTATAGGCCTCGTCATAGCCTGCAGAGGCGTCGAGTGCAAAATCAGATGGGCTTCTCGTAGTGATCCTATAGGCTGGTGGCGCCGAGAGAAGTTGAGGGTTATTCATGCCGCTTGAAGTGTTCGCGATAGTGGCCCTGTGGCTGCTTTTCTGGATTGTTAGGGAGCGTTATGAAAATCGGTGATCTAGTAAGGATAGTCAAAAGTCGTCGATCCGCGCCTCACGACGAGCACGCGGCAATAGTGACCCGGTTATGCACCCCCGCAGAGCATCGAAATGGCATGGCGCTGGTGCAAGTTTTGCATAACGGGTCGTTGGTGTGGTATCCGCAAAGCTACATGGTGGTGATCAATGAAGGTCGGTGATTTAGTATGTCAGAAAGATCCAAATCGGACACTGTGCATTATATTAAAGGTTTATGAAGTCCCCTGCGAATACCCCGGCCCATACAATCGCTGGACTCTCTGTGACTATCCGATCTACCAAGTATACCACCCCAAGGTAGGTGTCATCCAAGATCCGCACTATCTTTATGAACCCTTGACATCTTCTTGACAACTTCGCTATTGACGGACCCGCATGTGTGTGCTATATTATATGGGTAATCAAGGAGAACTACAGTGGCATACCTCAGAAAAAACGATCTCGTGATCATTCGCAACTCCGAGACAACTATTCAGGCGCGCGTCGTTGATATGCAGTTTCGACGGTTCCGTCGTAGCTGGAAGGATAAGGCGAGCGGAGAAACTAAGTGGAAGTGGAAGTCTGTGCCATACGCGATTTGTGAGTGCTTCTTGGGCGCGCCCGTGGGCACGGAGTTCCTGATTCCCGGCTATAAACTGAAAAACGAAACCAAAGATGGTGAGAACTTGTTGGTCCTGCGAGATCAGTACGCAGCAGAGTTTAACGGCGAATGGGTTAAGAAGATGCTAACTGAAAGCAAGGAGAAGAGAGCATGAAGCTGACAATCGTAGTGGACACAGATGATCCTCGCGGAATCGAGGACTCTTTCAAGATCGTGAGCCACTTTCATAGGCGACATGTTACTTCGTCTTACACAGGTACACAGGTCAGCTATAGCAAGATCCAGTTCATTAAGATGTTGCGTAAGTTCGCCAAGTGTGCGAAAGAAGCAAGCAACGAGGGGATCGACCCACAATCTTTGAGGTTTACGAAAGAATACGCTGACGGAGTATTCAGCGAGCTTCGCGGCCTTTGACATCTTCTTGACAACTTTGTTGTTGACAGGCGCTCACCCCGGTGCTATATTATAGGGGTAAATAGGAGGCATTATGCCAGTTAGAAATGAGAGAGTGATCGAACTATGGAAACGCGGAGAGCAGGCCACGAATCATCGTCGCAGCCTTTATTCAATGCAGGATGGTTCGCTTTATAGTTATGGGCTTAAGATCGGTACGCGCTCGGCATCGGGCACCGCGATTGTCGCAGACTTCACCGCACCGGCGGGACAGTTTCGATCTCAGACCACTTCCCAGCATGTGAATCTTGCAAAGCGTGTGGGCGGGCCCGCGATGGTTATGCATCCGAAAGTGTGGGAGGCTTCTAGTTTTCTTGGCTGTCAAGAAGAGGTGCCGTTTTAATGATTATGCGTAGTATGATTGTGGCTTGCTTGTTGTTGGGTGTCGCTTCTGCTGATGCTACTGTGACTCTTCCTCGCACCCTTGCAAAAGGCAGCGTGACCTCGATAGAGGAAGGAATGGTCACGATAACATGGCGCACGCAGTATCACGGGTTTGAAGAGGAAACAAGAAAGGTTCCGCTATCCGAATCACCTTGCAGAGAGTGGACATCGGTCGATGCCGAAGTGTGGCTGATGGAACACGAAACAGTGCCCTCTCCTTACATGGTTTGTGTGTCCGAGTGCGGGAACTAGGTGAATAATATGGCTTTTATTGGCGAGATTGCGAGTTTTGTTTTACCTTTGATATTGTTGGTAACGACTATGATTTTTTGGAATAAGGAGGAAGCGGTATGAAAGCGGGCGATTTGGTGACACTATCTGCATATGGTTCGCGCCTTGTGCATGTGTCCAGACACATGACCAGTCGAAAATGGGGAGAGCACGGCGGGGAGGATAAGCCGCTCATTGGCCTCGTAACAAAGGTCACGCCACCGGCAGACCATCGGCCATGGGATAAGCAAGACAAGTATAAGATTTCGTGGATCGGAGAATCTAATCCACTAGACGGGCGAGAAGCCTATGTTAGTTATTTTAATCGTAAGGATCTGAAAATGGTGAGTAAGTCATGATGTATGAGGTAGGACAAAGCGTTGAGGTTAGCGAATGGTCTTATAACGCGCCGGTACAAAGTCGCGGAGAACGGGGCACAATCATTGATATGAGCGGGTCGGTTGGAGATAGCGAGAACTGCTATACGGTCGATTTGCCCGAGTTTGGAACCCTGCAGTTGGTGGAAGACGATATTAAACCTTTGGCGCCAGAGAGCACCGAGGAATACGAGTAGGTGTCTGACATTTCCTTTACAACTTCACCCTTGACTTTTCCGGTCAGGGGTGCTATATTATATGAGTAAACAGCAAGGAGTATACACATGGGTTATCGTTCAACAGCAATCCTCGCGGTCAGCAAAGAGGCTCGACCTTATCTTATGCACTTTCTCGGCCAGCACGCCGAGGCTATGAATCTGTGTTTCGGTAAATATGCAGACCGCACCGAAGGCTTCCAAGGCGAAGAAGGGTCGGTCATGTTTCGTTTCGACGGCATCAAGTGGTATGACTCCTTTCCTGAGATTGCAGCTATCGAGGATTTTATGACGCACATGGAGGATCAGATCGAGGGCCTAGGCGATGGTGACGACCACTTTCGCTTTGTTCGTATTGGCGAGGACGACGGCGATATTGAGCGTCGCGGATATGCCTTTGACATCCATCCCGTTACTCACATCGAGTATTGATAATAAAGGTTGATAACAGGATCATAACATGAAGTATACAATACCGCAAGCTGGTTCGATGATCGGTGCTCTCGCCACCGGCGAAGGGATTAAAGGGATTCAGATCGTTGTCGAGTACAAGTGTGACGCGAAGGGCGAGTGGATTCGATTCATCAAAGACCCGCCCGATCATTGGTGGGATCTCAAGACACTAAACATTATATCAAAAAAGGAACAAAATGGCTAACTTAGCATTTGCAGGCGAAAAGGCAACAAGAGAAGAAGTCAAGCGAGAGTTGATGCTAGTTTTAGCGGATAGCTGGGCCGGTGCATTCGCCGTTGACTTCCATTCGGATGACGGGGGACATATCCTGCGCGCAGTGATAGAATGCGAGGATCCCGAACAACAACTTGAACAAGCGTTCACCGACAAGTTGCCGCTCAAGTTTATGGGCTGGCGATTGGTTATATTAAAGGTTCCGATAGGACATGTCAGGGTTTTTTACTCTTGACATTTCCTTGACAACTTCACCCTTGACCTTTCTGGTCAGGGGTGTTATATTATAGACATGAAGAAAACAAAGACCAAGACTCCGAAGGCTCGCAACTGGCTCGCAGTGCGAGCACATCTGCGTTCGGGTGCTGGAAAGCACAAGGACAAGTCCAAGTATAGCCGCAAGGTGAAACACAAGGGGAAGGTTTAATGAAAGTCGGTGATTTGATAAGAGGCCGCCTGTCGCTAGGAATGAGAGCGGGAGTTGTGGTAAAGTTGCGAAAACGGCATGCGCTTGTTCTTTGGAATCGAAGCGGCAAGCGCGAATGGTACGAAAGGCCCTTGCTGGAGGTAGTCAGTGAAAGTCGGTGATATAATCAAGTTTAAGAAGACCGGAAGGGTCGGAACAATAATAAAGGTTGCACGGGATTTTGTCGATGACGCCTCGCCGACCGCAAAAGTTTTCATCCACAACTGGAGTCCATCACATGCAGAAAAGCGCAACCCGCACTTGTTCCGCTTGTATCACCTTAGGCAAGTTGCGGAGGTGATCAGTGCAAGTGGGTGATTTGGTAAAGTGTCGAACGGTCGCCGGTGGTGCTACGGGGATCATTGTCGAGTTCTTCAAGGTATCCGGCTTGTTTGGCGTCATCTTGAGCCACAACAACGCCATGTGCTGCTTTCAACCTCAACACTTGGAGGTGATCAGTGCAAGTCGGTGATCTGGTAAAAGTAAGGAAGAAGCAAGGGCCGTGGCCGCGAAAGCGCGTCATAGGTCTTGTGGTCGAGGTCAAGCGAGATGATAGCAACTGCATCATCATTGTCCAGCCAGTAAACCCCGG
>MDSZ01079181.1_pt1 | contig 18884 bp, 13 predicted proteins | sample 811201 | NCBI WGS metagenome assembly MDSZ01 (sample SAMN05326647, study PRJNA326480) | marine metagenome | isolation source: seawater | place: Indian Ocean: North | collected 2010
ATGAGACGTCAAGAGGTACGTCAAGAGAATTAAATCAGAAATTCCGAGATTATACACATGGAATCAAGATCTTTGTGGCTGCACCACATTATTGGAAATCTCAATGAAGATATCCCAGGTGTAGATCCGCAACGGCGTTTCTAACTTACTCGCCGAAATTTTAAAATGAAAAAGTTACATTGTATTGAAATCCCAAGGGTGTTGTATCCCAATAAGGAATGGAGAACGCTTCCTGTTTGCGTAAGCGTTCGTTCCGGGTGTACTGCTATGACAGTATTTTAAGTCGAAGAAGGTGTGCGAGAGCTACGACAAACAGCAGCAAAAATCACGGTGCATATCTTAAGTGTCGATGTATCGCTGTTGGGCCGCCCCTTTGACGCATATAAAAGTGGATTTTGTCGTTTTCTCCACTTTGAACGAATATGAACGCTTTCGGAGATACACATTACGATCCTCTCTGATTGGTTCGCAATATTCGTTCGGAACTCTATTCTCTTTTGTGAGAAGCTTTCCTTTTCTTAGAAAGTTCCTCACCGGGGTTTAGTTAGAGTACGACTAGTAAATCCTCGAGCGAGTTTTCATGTTCGCGTTGAGAGATCACTCTCTCGGCGCGAGCGGAGTTTTTTCGCTCGTTGGTGGACGTTTGCGTGGCGTGTTTTTGTGCCGAGCTCTTGAGAGCGCCCAATCGACTGCTCAAGTTCGCGAAGCGAACGTCGAGGATATGAAGGTAATTACTTACTCAGAAGTTTCTCAAGCTTTTGCTTACACATGAATAAATTCGTATAAGCGAAGGATATAGTATGTACGCGAGAGTGAGAGTGTTTGTAATTTCTGTACGTACGAGCATCAATCCGAATTCAAGTCAAAGAAACACCTAATCCCAAAAAACTCACACATAGCGCTATTCGCACGTCTAGAGCAAAGACGAACGTTGATGCCCTCGAACATTCCACAATAATGCGTCTTTCATCGCCCGAAACCAATCCATATTTTCGCTCGTCCTACACACGCTCGCGATTGGGTACTGAGCGCATCGAATAACTAACGTCTCTCCTCTTTTCAACTCCGCGTGATTCTTACCGTCAAACGCCGCCCACGGCGCCGCTCGCGCGTCTTCTGGCACTCGCACCGTCAATACCACCGAATCTGGCAAAACGAGCGGACGAAACGAGAGACTGTGTGGGCATACGGGAGTAAAACACATGGCAGAGACGCCGGGGTGGACCATAGACCCGCCTGCAGCTAAACCGTACGCCGTTGAGCCAGTTGGTGTGGATACAATAATACCATCTGCAAAAACTTTCGTCAATGGTGATCCGTCTACTGCGACGTCCAACTCGACCAAAATCGCCGAAGGACCTCTGTCCACGACAACTTCATTCAACACCGACTGTTTACTCTTCTCCTTGCCGTCTTTATCGAGTATGTGCGCTATTAAACGCGTACGCAAAGAGACGCAAAAATCACCCGCCACGACGTCTTTCAAAGTCTCGAGAATTTTCGATTCTTTGAACACAGTCAGAAAGCCGAGCGATCCGAGCGCAAACGCCACCACCGGAGGACAGGATTTCGGAAAAAGATTGGACACCCACAAAAACGTCCCGTCACCACCAAGCACGACCACAAAATCTATGATTGAGCTGTATTCCGCGGCACTGTTATGATTGGAACTAAATCTACCATCAATGTTCTTCTTCTCCACATCTTCTGCCGTTGTTTCTACTTTCTTCCACGTCTTCAACTCCTCTCTACACTTGAACGCCGCGTTGTCTTTCTGCCTTTCCATCTCTTCTGGTTCCATCCACACGTTCACATCCAATCCTCGTAACGTCTTCACCACGAACGGCAACATCTCGTCCGTCTTATAATCCATCGGCTTCTTCACAATCAACGCGTTCTTCGGCTTTTCTTTCCATGTGAATTTAGAGTGCGGCGTCCCGTGCTGTCTTACTCGAATGGTTCTATCTTTCGGCGCGATTAACTCACAACCGTCGTCATTGCACATTAAAAGCTCGAACGGAACTTTTTTCTGTTCATTTATAGTCGTCAACGCATCGCTAAAAGTACCCATCAAGCCTCTTCTTGCGACTGGAGACGACGACGGCGAAGCCGCCGACGCCCTTCGTCTTTCTTTCGCTTCCCGCGTGTCCTCCTCTTCCTCTTCAATCCTAATCTTCTTCGCTAATAGTCGCTCTAAAACCTCCATATCTTTTCTCGATAGCGTCTCTTCCCCGCTATTCTTCTTGCAATTTTCGTTATTCCTACAGTTTCCCTCTCCTTTGCAGTTGTTGTTATTGTTGTTCGTCAAAATCAACTTTTGCGATTTTGTTCTCGCCGTGGTGAATTCGTCCGAAAAATTCTTCCGCATCGTCCCAATCGCCCCGTCTTGGTTTTGCAACAGATACTTAGACGGACTCGTCGAAGGATTATTCGACGATTGACTTCCAAACGACGCGTCGTCTTCATCGTCGTCGTCCTCTCCCCTCCTCGTCGTCCTCGTCGTCTTCGTCAACACAGACGTGAGTAACGGGGATTCATTTTCCAGCATCACTTTGCGCAACACGCGAAGTAAAAGGTCGTTCTCCGAGGCCAACGCGCGCGCTTTATCTTCGTCCCTTTGTCTCCTCGTTCCATCCGTCTCGCCGCTCGCGGGGCTGCACTCGCGCGAATATCGCTCGCGCTTCAACGCATCCAACGCCTCCTCCAAAGTGGCGATGTGCGCATCGATGCCCGAGTGGTCGCCACCGCCGGGGAGACTCATGAGTGCGTTCGAGGCACCAAAATTAATGCGACACAACGACGAGAGAGGAAGACACAAAAAAGGAAAAATTCGATGCGTCGCGCGCGCGACTGAATATCGAGAGCGAGAGTGCGGCGAGGACAACTCTGGCGACACACATACAAGTACTCATATCTACAGGTGCTACGTGCTAGGGGAGATGTTTTCTACTTTTGTATACTACCGAGCGTTTTTCGTTTCTTCGCGTTCTCTGTTTCTCGTTCTCCGCGACCCCGCGCGCCGGCGTCACCACTCGTCGTCCGAACTCTCCTCGTCGAACGCGCTCTTCTTCCTTTCAAACGTGATGCTCCCAACCTTTGTTTCTCCGATGCCGCTTTCCGAGACTGTGCTAAGCATATCGATGAGCATTTTTTCCGAGACTTTTCCGAGTTTGCCTTGTCTCGCCGCGTTGAGTATCGTCTGTTCGACGCCCCTCGCTTTGTCCGGTTTGACGAGTTTTACTCTCGACAATCGTTCTCTCGCCGGTGGGTCTAAAATCGTGGCCAACACTGCCTGTCGTTCCTCTTCTTGGTCTCGTTTCAGTTGCTCTCGGTCCCGTTGCTCTTGCCGGGAGGTTGGCGCGTCGGTGAGGTCGATGTTGTGCGCTCGAGCGAGTTGTTCCGCCGACGTTTGGTGGTGATCGTCCTGTGTTGTACGTTTTTCGTCGCGGTATGGAGGTGTGTTGTCACGTATGCGCGAAAGACGAAAGAGATATGCGTCGAGTCAACATCCGTACACGCAAATCATTTCCCTTTGGGGAAACAAACAACAAACAAAACATCATCATCGTCGTCGTCGCGTTTTATTCGAAGAAAAAACCAAACGAGAGAGAGAGAGAGAGAGAGACCCCAGCGAAAAACGACGACCAAAAAAACGCATCATCGTTATTATTATCGGAAAGAGGAATGGACGTACCATGCGAGACGCTCTCAAAGACACGCGTTCTTTTGTGTGCACACAGCACAGCAGAGGTGGTGGGTTTTTTCTCTTTGTTTTATTTTTAGGGTTTCGAAAAAAAAAGAGAAAAAAAAGAAGAGGGGAAAAAGGAAGGGGATTGTGTCACAGTCTTCTTCGCGCTTTTGTTCGCTCCCTCCGCTCCCGCCTCTTCCCACCAAAAGCGCTCACCACCACCACCACCACCACCACCACCACCACTCGTTTTGTTCGAGGAGGAGGAGGATGATTCCAAACGCGTTGCACAAACCGTTTTACACGGTGCGTTGTTCTTTTGTTTTGTCTCTCTGTCTCTCGAGCACAGTTGCGATTTTTAAATCAATTCAAACCGCTTTTGTGTTGTAGTGCTCTCTTTGACATCATCATCGTCTGACCAAACGCTCTCCCACGCGCTTTGTGCGTCCTCTCCCACCAACGTTTCAATACACGCACAGGGCATGGAATGCGACCCAATCGGAAACCAACGCTCTCTTTTCTTCATCTCCCCGGATAAAGTCGTCCGACCGAATAAAAGACAAGCGGCGTCGCAGATGATTTATGAACACAACAACACAGACGGCGGTGTCGTAGGGGAAGAGGAGGTGTTGATGAACTCCTCGGCGAAACGAAGTCGGAAGACGCCGGTAAACGGACAGAGTCGATTTAATACGAATAGGCAGAACACTAGTAGTAGCTTTGGGGATGATAATAATAATAATAATAATACCGAAGCGATGCTTCAGCAAAGCGCGAAGAAAGCGTACGATAGACACGCAGCAATGGTCGGGATTAGGAGTCCTATAGTGAATCAGTTACAGTACCCAATGGAAGCAGAGCAAAAGCGGGAACAGTATTCTGAGTCATCCAGAGCGGCATTCAACGAAAAAACAAATGCCACCAACTTTTATGTGCCACCATCGAAGCGAACTGCGCAACAGCAGCAGCAACCGTCGGGTATCACGAACATTCCCCTGCCGAGGCAGGCGAAAAGTTTCCCGGCTCCCCGTAGAACTTTGTACTAACGGTATGTTTATTTTGAGTGCAATTATAACGCATGCGATTAAATCATGGATATTGCGCCGTCTGTAAAAGTCATTAATGCGTCATCGCCTCTCTCACGCTCGAGTAAATCGTCTTCGAGCGCGTCGAATGCGAACATCCAAGCAGCGTCGCACATACCTGACGCTATTGGGTAGGCGTATTCGTTTATTTTCCCTTTACTTTCAGCTTCTACTACTTCATTAGCGACGACGCGATATTTCTTCTGAATAGATAAAGACGGCGTCGGATCGACGGTGACGAGTTTCGGCATTTCACTCGCTTCGTCGATGACGAACGTCAATTCCAAAAATACTGGCGAGCGCACCCGAGCGTGTTTCGCAAACGTCCAATCCCCTATGACGTTTGACGTGTCACTCACGTGAGAAACAACTGCTTTTGAGACGACGTTTGTGGCGTTGAATAAACCATCTCTCGTCCTCGACCAGTTTTTCCAATCATCAACAAAGTCGTTCGCCCACGCGTCGATTTGGTCAAATGGAACCTCCAAAGCTTGTCTGTTGCCCAAATCGCCCCCGTTGCCTCGATTGGTTAAAAATCGAGCGTTTTGTTCGTCGAAATCTTGGTCTTCATCGAGCGAATATGCACCTTCTCCCGAGGCAAATGAAACGATAAATCCATTGGAACGCATAATAATATGGTCCTGTGAACCCTTACGAACGTTTGGAACGATAGAAACGATAGTTGAAAGTGCAAACTTCTTATCATTCTTTGTCGCGCGTTTCGTCTGGACGATTTCTTGCGCCACAAGATCCGGGAACTGAAACTCTAATTTCTCCGGAATGTCTTTTGTCATTCTTTGTTTAGCATTGTCCCAAACATTAATTGCAGATTTTAACTGCCGTTTTTCTTCTCCAAAATATATTCGTTTCTCTGGAACACCTGCGTATGAGCGGTATCCACCTTTTAACACGATACCTGGAGAGTATTTTTCTTCGTCTTCTCCTAAGATGGACTCGACGCACTCTCGCGTTAAATACATCGTTTTCGGTGCCAGAACTTTCAACGGTTTCAAAATGTTTTCATAAACGTACACCACCTCTTCCAGCTTCTTCCACTGCGTTGGGACGAGTTTATGTATCACGAGTTCAATCCCTTTGTAGTACCCTGTCACGTCAAGAGCAACGCCCACTTTACTCTCCGTCTCTTGCATGGATTTCCGAGCTTGAGATCGAGTCTTCTCGAACGCACTTCGTAACACAGTAAACGTATCCACGTCTATATCACCACTCGTCACGCCGACGGCGGCTTTGAAAAATAGCGGCGTCACGCCACCGCCGTTTCGAAGTGAGAAATCAAACAACGCTGCCGGCTCGGCGTCGTGCCCGAGCGCGTCCAAATAATAACCCAAAAGTAGCGCCAGAATTGGGTGTCTTTGCGGCTCTTTAAACTTAGCTTCAGGACCACCGGTATATGCCGCTCGAATCATTTGTACCGCATGCGTCACTTCACCGCGTGACGTGCCCAACAACGACGCCAACGCGATCCAACTCTCACAGTTATCGAACGAGATATTAATCCCGGTTGCGTACGAAAGCTCTGCAATGTTTGGCACCCCGAGCGACTCGAAGCAACTCCCTCGAAGCGAATGTGCTATGATGAAGTTCTGCCCGTATTTCAAAGCATTTTGTATTGTTTCGATAGATTTTACTACTTTTCCGAGACGCAAATACACAATGGCCACTTGGAAGTGTAACTGATAATACTCCGGTTCCATAGCGAGCGCTTTGTTGCACAAATCGAGGTATTCGTCGTACATCTCTTTTGTGATGACAAAATCTCTTTCTGCGCTACCTTCCGACTCTTTCGGCATCATCAGTTCCATCGCCTGTTCGACTAACTTTTTCACTTTCGGATCTCTCTCTCTCTCTTCCGCGTCGAGCTGCGCTTGATCGACGGCTTTACTCTTCTCCTCCTCAGTTTGGTTCTGATCACCTTGCACTCTTTTCTTCCACTCGTTCGCTTCTTCGTCGATCGACTTCAACTCTTCCAACTCTTCCATTTTTTCTTTTGAGGCGTGGATTTTACCATCGAGTTCATTGATAGCCGCGTCGACATTCTTCTCTTCCGTTTTGTAGTCTAAAATCTTGGCCTTTGCACTTTCGTACGCCTCTGCAGCTTCTTTAAACTCCCCTAAGGCATACAAAGTTTCCGCTTTTCTGTAACTACCTTTGTGCCATTGCGCGTCTTCTTCTTCGCATGCGATTGCAGCTTCTAACGCCTCCTTTTTCTCGTTTCCTCTCAACAACGCCAGCGATAGATTCGCCAGCAACGACGCTCGATTCCTCTTTTCACGACTTTCTTCTTCTTCTTCTTCGATCTGCAATTTCTCCAACGCTTTCCCGAACCACCTCGCGGCACGTTTGAATTCGAGCTTTACGAACGCCTCCATGGCTTTTGTTCTCATCCTTTCCCACGACTCGCAACTGTCATCTTCGTCCCTCTCCTTCTCTTCTCCTTCCGCGAGGTCCTTCTCCTCGAAGGAAGCGTTTTTCGAGCTCGGTAACGCATTTTCTTTCTCTTCTTCTTCCTCCTCCTCCGTGGTTAAAACCAATTTTTTCGCGCCGTCCGTCAACTTCAACACGTCGTCGAAATCCGTCGGTTTCTGTGGAGCCAGCGGTTTCTTCGATCGTCTTTGCCACGCGTACATCTCGGTCTCTCTCTCTCTCTCTCTCTCTTCCCGCCTTTCTCTCGACGTCGTCTAAAGCGTTCTCTCTCTTTCGCGCGCGCACTCTCGCGTTTTACGCGCATCTAACATGCGACCCATTTTTTCTTTTTTCTTCTTTTTTTTTAAAAACAAAACCCTAAACACGAAGAAAATAAAGAGAGGGAGAGAGAGAGTAAAAGAGAGACAAAAAGATGAAGCTTTCGTTCGCGAGGAAAGAGGACGAGACGACGGCGTTCTCGTCGACGGACCCTTCTTCTTCTTCTTCTTCTTCTTCTTTTCCTCATGCGCTCGCGATTGGCATCTGCGACGTCGCCGGCGCGGGTGTTCGTGCGTTGAAATCTCTCACCACGGGAGGAAACTTTGGTGGGAACCAACTCCAAAAGAGAGATTTCGATTTGAAGTTTACCGGTGACGATGGAGGAAGTTTGATTGGAAAAGGGGACAGCGATGGTGATGATGACCAGTGCGATGATGCTGTGCACGAAGAAGACGAAGATGATATCAGCGCATTGGAACGGGCGATTTTCGTGAAGAATGATGATGATGATGATGATGATGATGACTGTTCTTCCTCTCCTGTGAGTTTGGTCCAGTTTATAGACGCGCGAGCGAATGCAATCGTGCTTTCGTGTTTGGCGATTAACGTGATGGTGCCGGAAAGAGACGAAGCGAGCGTGTGTAACGCGGTGGTGAAGTTTGTGAGAGAGCATTTGTCGAGTTGTTGCGAGAAGATTGTCTTTTGCGCGGCGATGAAACTGGAGCAAGGGGTGAAAGGCGACGCGGACGAGGATGTGTTTTGTTTTGGAAGTGAGATTTTTGAGAACAACGAGAATGTAAACTTTACGCGATTAGATGAAAAAACGACCAGAGTTCGCGATGGTTTGTTGAAAGGTCTTATCTCAGGCTCTCGGTGCGTATTTGGTAGTAAAAATGTGTCCGGCGTGGTCGTGCCCGGGTATGCCGTGGCGAGAGTCGGTGGGAGCGAGATGGAGATGGAGAGCGGCGAGACCGCGAATAAATTAGAAAAAGTAATAGGGGAGACGTTTAAAGAGTTAGGCGTGTGCGCGAGTGGGAACGCGAAAAATTTCAGAGCGACAAAAACGTGGTGGAAGATAAAAGAAGGTGCGAAATTCATGCCGTCGATGTTTATGTAAACATTCTGTTGAAATGATTGATTAACGCACTATTTATTTAGCCGTAGATGCACTAGCAATTAGTATCTCAATACACACACGCACACGTTCTATTATAAGCTGACTCTCTATTTTACTTATTTTACTTAGACGGTGGAGGTGGTGGAGGTGCATTGACTGAATCGCCAGGTGGGGGAATAAAGTCAACCCCCGGCACGGGTACTCTCAATACGCCAGATTGCTGGGAAACCACCATTTGAGGTGGCATTTGCGCTTGTTGCATCATTCCAGATGGCGGTACTCCCACATTCATGCCACCCATAAATGCCATTTGCCCAATCGGAGGTTGCATCGGAGGTCCCGCGTTTTGCTGCCGGCTATGTCCAGGCAATTGATGTTTCGGCACAAACCCCTCCCAAAGTTTCGATGCCGAAACTCCTCCTCCGCCAGCCTCTTTCTCCTTCCTTTTCCTCTGTTTCGGATTCTTCTTCCTCTTCGCTTCTGCTTCCGCCTCATCATCGCTATATTCACTATCGTCATTAACTTCTTCGTCGTTCGCTCCGCTATTGTCGTACCCTTTCGAATATAATTTTTCTGGCACCAAAGTCTTCTTCATTGAGCGCGCGCAAAATATCTTCACCCCTACCGCCATCTTCTCCGGCGCGTTTGCGCTCTTGCACTTTTTCTTATCGTATCGCATGGTGTACATCGGTTTTATAATCGGTCCAAATACCTCCTCAACGAAGCCTAACCCAACTCTCTCTTCCGAGCATAAAGGTGTGGTTTCATCCAGCGGCGCTTGGTCTTCCTTCTCACTCGCGACGACGCACACGTCGCCGACCACGGAAACTATTTGACCAACGAGTTCAATTTCTTCGTTGTCTGCAATCTCAGGCACGTCTGGCATCTCTGGAACGTGGTCTACTATTTCATTTTTCGTTCTGGGAGGTGATACATTTGTAGCGTCCACGTTTTCCTCGTCCGCTCTGTCCAGAACTCCCTTTTCTCTCTCTCTTCCGGTTTCTTTAATATCTTTCAGCCAATCGGGAAGCTCTGCGGCATCTAAGACTTCCTCGTCGGAGTCCTCGTCATCCGAGCTCGACCATTCCGAGGACGACGAACTCTCTTCTCCTTCCAGCCGCCGCTCGTCTTTTTCCAACAACTTCTTCGCCATCGCCGTCTCCTCTTCGCCGAATTCGTACCCGAGTTCTTCTTCCTCGCCTTCTTTTAATAATGCTTCTTCTTCCCCTTTGTTTTCGCATTCGCGATGTTGTTTCCCACTCTTCCTCTTCTCGTCGTGCACTCCAGCCGCTTCAGCCGCGGCGACTATGTCCGCCGCGGGACGGGGTGCCGATATCGTCATGGTTCTGCCGCACCCGTCCGTCGTCTGCGGTGGTGGCGCGTCGAGAGCGGCCGCAGACCACGACAAAGAATAACGGACTTCCAAAAGAAAAGATTCCCCCCTCCCCGTTCAAAAATTATTTAGGGTTTCACAAAAGAAAAGAGAAGGAAAAAAGGAAAAAGAAAAAAAAAAATGCCCTCAAAACACACGTTTGTCCTCGCGCGCGCTTGCGCTTTAGTAGACTTCCGTCGTCGTTCCCTTTTGGTGCAGAGAGAGAGAGAGAGAGAGCGACGCGCTTAGCTGACTTTACTTTTTTTTAACACTTTACTACTCGCCGCGCGTTCCTTGACTCGACGCGGGGTACTTTTGTTGTGTGTCTCGAGGATTTTCTTCTTTTTTTTTCTCTCTCTCCATTTTTGAGAAAGAAATCCGTTGAGAAGAAGAAGAAGAAGAAGAAGAAGAAGAAGAAGAAGAAGAACATCGAAGACGACCGATTATCTCTTCGCTTTGTCTTCTTTCGAAGAGAGGGAGAGAAGAGCACGCGAGTACTCGGACCGAGTCGACCGGCGCTTCGAGATGTCGTCGACGTCGACGTCGTCGTTTCCAGGCTCGGAGAAGCTTCTGGATTTTTCCCAGCCGTTCGAAGTGACCGTCTTGGACGCTGTCGTCAACGCTTTTTATTCCCCGGGTGGGAATCCGCAGTTGCGCGCCGAAGCCGAGCAAATCATGAAACAGATGCAAGAGCACGAACACTCGTGGACGCGCGTGGATGGGATTTTGGAGCACTCGAAGAGCGCGAATACGAAGTTTTTCGCTCTACAAATATTAGATTCGGTGATTAAGTTTAGGTGGGGATCGTTGCCATTGGAACAGAGAGAAGGGATTAAGAATTTTATATCGAATTTGGTTATCAGTTTGTCCGGAGATGAACAGTTGTTTCGTAAGGAAAGGGCGTACGTGACGAAGATCAACAACGTCTTGGTGCAAATCGTCAAGCACGATTGGCCGCACCGATGGCCGAGCTTTATCCCGGATTTAGTAGGTGCGGCGAAAATGAGCGAGTCACTGTGTGAAAATTGTTTGAACATTTTGAAGCTGTTGTCGGAGGAAGTGTTTGATTTCTCCCGAGGAGAGATGACACAGGATAAAATCAAGAGTTTGAAGACGAGTTTGAATGCAGAGTTTGCGATGATTCACGAGTTGTGCGAGTTTGTGTTGACGAATTCACAGAAACCAGAGTTGATCTCGCAAACGTTGGTGACGTTGCACGCGTTTTTGACGTGGATTCCACTTGGGTATATTTTTGAAAGTCCCTTGTTGGAGACGTTGTTGAGATTATTTCCGAACCCGACATATAGGAACGTGGTTTTGCAGTGTTTGGCGGAGATTGGTAGTTTGGTCGTGGATGCTCAATACGACGGGAAATTTGTGGCGATGTATACCGAGTTGATGAACCATTTGGCGACGGCGTTGCCGAGGAACACGAATATTCCAGAAGCCTACGCGAACGGATCGGACGACGAACAAGCGTTCGTTCAAAATTTGGCCATTTTCTTCACTCAGTTTTTCAAAGCGCACGTGAAGTTGTTGGAAACCACGCCGGAGTTGCAAAGCGGCTTGTTGAACGGTTTAGAGTATTTGTTGAATATTTCTTACGTGGACGAACCGGAAGTGTTTAAAGTGTGTTTGGATTACTGGCACGCGTTGGTGTGCGACTTGTTCCAATTTGGCGATTCTGGAAATGGATCGCGTGGGCAAGATGGTTTCGCGAACGCAGTCGACTTCACGTTTGGCACTTCCGCCGGCGGGTCGCAACAAAACGGTTCTTCCTCTGGATCGCAAAGACGCGCATTATATTCCACGCCGATGAGTAAATTGAGGATGTTAATGATCTCCAGAATGGCCAAGCCCGAGGAAGTCTTGATCGTGGAAGACGAAAACGGAAACATCGTTCGCGAGACGTTGAAAGATAACGACGTTTTGGTCCAGTACAAAATCATGCGCGAATCGTTGATTTACTTGGCGCACTTGGACCACAAAGATACCGAACAACAAATGTTGGAGAAGTTGAGCAATCAATTGAACGGCCGAGAATATACGTGGAACACATTGAACACGTTATGTTGGGCCATTGGAAGTATTTCTGGATCTATGCAAGAAGACCAAGAAAACAGATTTTTGGTCACGGCGATCCGTGACTTGTTGAACTTGTGCGAAATCATGCGCGGGAAAGATCACAAGGCGGTCATCGCGAGTAACATCATGTACGTCGTTGGTCAATACCCGAGATTTCTTAGGTTACACTGGAAGTTTCTAAAAACTGTGGTGAATAAACTCTTCGAGTTTATGCACGAAACCCACCCTGGGGTGCAAGACATGGCGTGCGATACGTTTTTGAAAATCACCATCAAGTGTAAACGCAAATTCGTCATCACGCAAGTCGGCGAACACGAACCGTTCGTCGAAGAATTGTTGAGAGGTTTGACGAATACCATTCGGGATTTGGAACCGCACCAAGTGCACATCTTTTACGAAGCCGTCGGACACATGGTTTCCAGTGAACTCAATTTGGCTAAGAAGGAGGAGTACGTCCAGCGACTGATGACACCGCCGAACCAAACATGGGACCTCATCATGACGCAAGCGAGGCAATCGAGCGAGAGTTTAAAGTCGCAAGAGGTCATCAAGAATGTCTTGAACATTCTGAAAACGAACACACACTGTTGCATTTCGCTCGGACAGCCGTTCCAAAACCAAATGAGTTTAATTTACGGGGATTTGTTGAACGTGTATAAACTCTACTCGGAGTTGATTTCAGCCGCCATCGCGGAAGGCGGACCGTACGCATCGAAATCCTCATTCGTAAAACTCACTCGCTCGGTGAAAAGAGAATGTTTACGGTTAATTGAAACGTTCGTGGAAGGTTGCGAAGACCCGCACTTGGTCGCGCAGCAGTTGGTCCCGTTGATGTACGATCCAATCTTGGGCGATTACGCGAGAAACGTCGCGGATGCGCGCGACGCCGAAGTGTTATCACTCTTCGCTGCCATCGTAAAGAAGGTAAAAGGCGCAATGATTGACGAAATTCCGAAAATCTTTGACGCGATCTTTGAGTGTACGTTAGGGATGATCACGGTAAACTTTGAGGATTACCCGGACCACCGCTTGAAGTTCTTTTCGTTACTTCGCGAAGTGACCAACCATTGCTTCCGCGCCATCGCGACGTTGTCCCCGGAGCACTTGAAATTGGTTATCGACTCCATCGTGTGGGCGTTTAGGCACACGGAAAGAAACGTCGCGGACGAAGGGTTACACTTGCTTCTCGAAATGATGAAATACTTCCAAATGTCTGAGTTTTGCAATGTGTTTTACGAATCCTTTTATCTCACGTTGTTGTCTGAGATTTTCGCGGTGTTGACGGATGGGTTTCACAAACCAGGGTTCAAGTTACACGCGTTGTTGTTACAAAACTTGTTCACCATCGCAGATTCGCCCGAGCGATTGACAGCATCCTTGTGCCCGCCGGAAAAACAAGGTCAATATTCTTCCAACGCACACTTTATTAAAGACCACGTGGCGACTTTATTAGCAGGATCGTTCCCGAACATGTCCACGAGTGACGTCGAGCGATTCGCGAGTGGGATGATGGAGTATAAAAGCGATTTGGTACAGTTCAAGAACCACTTGCGCGACTTCTTAGTCGCGAGTAAACAGTTTTCGACGGCAGATTTTGCCGAAGAAGAGAAGGCGCGGTTAGCTGAGGTCGCAAAGGAACGCTTAGCGGCGGTTCCGGGTATGATTGCGCCAAACGAATTGAACATGGACGACGACGAAGATTAATTAACACAGAAGCGGCAGCGCAGCTTACACATATATAACAAAATTGAATACTTAGACGTTTAAGATATACTAAACAACTGCTATATACTAATAAATACATACTATGCACAAAGAAGTATTCGTTCACAACACCTTATCGTACTTCTTCATCAAGAGTTTCGCGGCGTCGTCGTACGTCTGCTCCTCTAAATTTTCCAAGAACAACTCGTCCGCGCCACCTTGATCTACCCCTTTCCTTTCACCACTGTTTCTGTCGAAATCGTTCGGTCTCGACCGTTTCGACGCTTGTTCATACGCACGGTCATAATGGTGTACCAAAATCTCTTCGACGAACTGATCCCACTTCTTCTCCGCGATTAAACTTCTCCATTGGTTTATGCGTTCGTTCCCGACTCTCTTCTCCAAAACTTGCAATTTTTCTAACAGTCTTGGAACTTCCGTCGTCTCGAAGTGTTCGTAGTTTTGGCGGATCCATTTTACTCGGTGTTCCATCGGTATGTTCAATATTGTCGCTTTACTTTCGCCCATTCTCTTCCAAGTCGTCGTTGGTATTTGCACTCTACCGATCATCGACGATTCGCCTTCCACAAAAATAACTCTCTTCTCGTCAAATTTTCGCATCTTATGCGCCAATCTCGAATCGAACATCTTTTGACTCGGTTGTCCGGTAAACCCATTCTCCGGATCTTCTCCTAATACTGATCCTCTGTGTTCCGCGAACCGTTCTAAGTCAATCACCTGAGCCCCTCTTTTCTCCAACGCGTCCAACAACTTCCCTTTTGCGCAGCCGGTCTTCCCGGCGATGACGTGGAAATGAAACTTTGTCACATCCTCTTTGAGATACTTCAACGTTGTCTCTCGATACTTCTTATACCCGCCCGGGACGTAGGAGACGTCAAAACCGATTCTCGAGAGCACGTGTGCTAAGGATAACGACCGTTCTCCACCTCGAAAACAATACACGCATACTTTCGTCGTCTTTGGCAGATGCAAAAAATGTTGCTCTAAAATTTTGCCCAAGTTTTCACTCGTCAATTTCGCGCCCAATTTTTTCGCCTCGAATGGATCGACTTGGACGTACATGGTACCAATTTGCGCCCTTTGTTCATCAGTCAACACTGGCGTGGAGATGGCAAATGGCAGATGATCATCTTTATATTCAGATGGCGATCGGACGTCACAGACCAAGTCGTACTGTTCCGGGTCGAATGCAGCGCTGTCCACGAGCGCTTTTTTAATGCGCGGACCAAGGTCGAGATACTCCGGTGGGTAGGTGAAGTTATCTCGGCGAACGTGTTCTTCTCGTTCGATGCTCGAGGTCGCGGCAAACGCGGTCGTCCTCGTTATCGCGGCGCGCGTTCTTGTCGACGTTCTTCGCGGTGCTCTGTTTCTTTTCGCGTCGGGGAAAAACGTCGCGCTCTGCCGCCACCACTTCTTCTCTCCCTTGCGAGACGAAGACGCGCGCGAAGCCCCCGCCCCCGCGGGGGCCGAACTCCTCGACGCGGTCGTCGCCATGACGGTCGTCGTCGTCGTCCTCCTCCCGAGGGGAGATACTCTTCCAAAAATGCCAGAACCGCGCAAAGACGACGCCCCAACGCGCGACATGTAAAGTGAAGAGAGAAGAGGGAGAAAAGAGAGAAAAAAAGGGAGGAGGTTTTCAACCCAAAAAAGAACAAAACCCTAAACAAAAGGGGACAAAAAAATAGTGTGGGGAAAATAACGCTCTAAAAAGAAAGAAAGGAAGAACACTACCCTCTTTCGCTTTGTCTTTCGTCGTCCGGAGGTGGATGGAAGAGGCGCGCGGCGCGGACCAACAATGGTTGCCGCGACGAGACGATGGAACTGTCGAGCGATTCTTCGCCGCGCGCTCGACGGCGACGACGACCAACCGGGGACTTTTGCGGGGGATTTTTTTCCTTCGACCGATTTTTTTTTCCCGGGACGACTCGAAGGGAGGGGGTGCACACAAAAAAGATGTCGCACAAAAACGCCGCTCTTCGAGGAAGACCGTGGAAAAAACGCGAAAAAGAAAATGACCGACGCGGGCAACACCGACGAGGAAAACCCGTACGAAATAGTGGTGGATGAGGAAGATAAAGGGGACTTGGGAGACGGGAACTCTCGAGTGATTATTCGCGTGCAGTGCACGGAATGCCTTAAAAAAGGAACAGCACCAACATCTGGAAATAACGAAGAGGCTGGGCAATTTTTTGAGAGTCAATTGAGTGGAGAGTTGCTGTGCGGGGGGTGCTATCTAAAAGAGTTGAAAAAGTTACAGGACAACTACATCAAGAAGGTTGGGTCGAATTGGCAAGTTTAAACATCTCTAGTGTTGTTATTACAGTCGTGTATTATATCACTCGTCGTCTTCTTCGTCTTCTTCTTCGTCTTCTTCTAAATCTAAAACGATGAATCGGTTCGCGCCGATGCGCACGGCGGCTAAACCTCGGGAGGTCGAACATTCGATTGGACCTATGGCGTTCGGTGGAAGGCGGCGGCACTTGCGCTCGTCTTCGTCATCTTCGCTGAAAGTAGCCACGTCATCGGCGAGAACGAGAACGGCGGCTTTGTGGCGGTGCGGATTATCATCCTCACCCATGTTTCCTTCGTCTTCTTTGGGAACTAATAAAGTGAGCACTCGACCGTTCGTGTATTCTAATGCGTCCAGAGGTTCGACGGTTTCGTAGTATAGCTCGTCGGCGTCGGCGTCCGTGTCATTCCTCATTATGCCGAATTTGGAGGCGACGATATCTTTACCGAACTGGCATCCATTTCGCACGGCATCTCGAAAGCTTTCTTGGACGGCGAGAGATCCAGAACTGATGAACGTGGCGTTGGCGCTCAACATATCGCACCTCCGAGTTTGATCGTCAACATCATCTCCGTTCGTAGACCCACCGCTACCAGGCGCCACTGGAGTAATAGCGACGTTTCCTTCAATCGTACCACTCGTTTCACGAAGAAAATCGTCGTCCCACGTTTTCAAAAGCTGTTCTAAACAGTCTCTCAAGCCGTCGGTGCAAATTCCGTCGCCACCATGTCTCGATAATTGCATTTCTAACCGATCTGTTGACAACTCCGAGCTCCGATTCAAAGCATCCATCACGTTTTCTGCGTTTGCTTCCGGTAAATTCGGCACCGCCATCAATGGCGCTCCCGTTTCCATGCGTTTTTGAGCGCGCATGAGAAACGCAAATATCGCGCGATTTCTGCTCCCAACTTTAGTACACGCCGTCGCCGCGTCGTGACACGCCAAGCACGCCATCTCGACTTCTTCACACAGTTTATCCAACGTTTCTTCTCTCAAACCGAGCGGTTTCGCGTGTTTCTTCCACCTCGATAAACCTCTTAATTCTTGTAAGCGACTAAACGCCACCGATAACGCCGGCGCGACTTTCTTCACCAAAACGTCGTGCGCGACGTTCGTCTCGTGGTCCAAACACCTCGCGCGTTTCTTCAACTCGTCCGGCTTACAGCGAACACCAAAAAAATCTTCTAAACCACGGTCGATGATGCCAGTTTCGTACAATGAAAGCGCGTCTTTACAAAAAATGTCGCAAAACTGCGCGCGAAATTTCTCATTTGCGATGATTTCACTCATGGACGTCTTCTTATCATTCTCGTCGTCGTCGTCATCGCCACGTAAATACGACGCCCCGGCGCTCGTTTTGCTCGTTTTCTTTGGTTTCTCCGTGACTATAAATCTTTGAAAATCCGGGTCAATGGATGAAATGGCAAAATCAACCACCGTGTGGTAAAACGCCGTCTTCAGCGCCGCTTTCCATCGTTTCGAAAGCGTCGCGACGGAACTCAAACACGCACTCAAAAGCTGACTGGTGTGCGCAGCATGTAACGAAAAATCATAAGTAGCTTTCACTCGGTGCTGGGAGAGCAAATCAAAAGCCAAAGTCGCGTAGGTATCACCATTCACGCGCGCGCAAATGGCGTTTTTCTCTTTCGATACCGACACCGCTTCGACGACAGTTTTCGCCTCCCCGTCGTTCGTCGGCATTTTTTGCCAAAATAACGGGAACGCCCCGAAACCAAAACAGGCGACGTTTCCACTCACATCACCGGCCACCAAAACGTTCATTTGACGCGGCGGTGCCTTGTGATCTAAAATCTGGTCTCTATTCCACGCTTGTTGGTCTTCATCGATGTCCCAATGCTCTTCGCCCTCATCCTCTTCGTCGTCCTCGTCCTCGTGCAACGCAACATCCTCTATAATTTCCTCTACATCCACCCCTCTGGTTCTACGTACGAACCCAAAACTCTTTCCACTCTGAATACTCTTCCCCCCTCTCATCGCCAGCGCGGCGTTCGACACGCTCAACTTTGGCCGAGCGTGAAATCTGCTCGCGTACGAATCGTCGTTGAAAAGCATAGCAGCATTCGAACCGTTACTCGAGGACGTCGCGTGCCCTCCACTTCTCGCCAACGCTTCAAACTCCTTCGTCAACCTCGTCGTCGTTTCTTTATTACCGCGATTACAATTCCCGACCCCGGTCCAACACAGCGCCGATATCTTCCTTTCCCCACTCCCTTCTTCGTTCTCATCACATCTCTCCGTCATCCGTTCCACCGTCCAGCTCGGACACACCGCGCTCTCTCCGCTTCGATTCCCATTCTCCACGTGAAACAACTCCACGTCCCCGTTGCGTCTTCCCACGGCTAAAATCTTCCCGTCTTCTCTCCACGTCAAGCACGTCGCCTCGTTCCCAGGGGAGACGCTTCGCCACAGTCGTTGCCAGTCGATGCGATGTAACGAGAGCGTCCCGTCTTTGGTCGATACCGCGACGACATCGATGGTCGGGTTGATTTTTACGCACAGGATGGCCGAGGGGAGAGAAACGTCGCGAACGATCGCGAACGAACGGCCGGCGGAGGCTGTTTTGGACCATCGTTTTGGCGCCATCGTCGTCGTCGTCGTCGTCGTCAACGTTTCGCAAACGCGTTTTGCAAGCGGAGAAATAATAGAGATGGAAACTGATTTTTTATTGCTTTTTTTTTTGTTTTTTTTTTTTGAAAAAAAAATGTCCAAAAAAAAAACTCTTTGATGAGAAGACAGAAAAAGTCAAACACATTGGATAAAAAAAAGGCGTTACTTGGGAGAAAAACTTTGGAGAGAAC
>MDSZ01251196.1_pt1 | contig 18884 bp, 15 predicted proteins | sample 811201 | NCBI WGS metagenome assembly MDSZ01 (sample SAMN05326647, study PRJNA326480) | marine metagenome | isolation source: seawater | place: Indian Ocean: North | collected 2010
AAAAAATTATTTATTTTTTTTATAAAATCTTCCATATCTTTTATATCAAATGCATTAGAGAGTGATAGCATTGGCTTTAAATGTTTAATTTTTTTAAATTTATTTGTAGGTGGAGAACCTATTAATTTTTCTAATAACTTTAATTCTTTTAAAAAGTCATTTGCACTTTCGAGATTTATTATCTCTTTTTTAAGTCTATCATAATCAGCATCACTAATATTTGGTTTATCTTTGTTGAAATAGGAATGATTGTGTTTTTTTAATTCCTGTATTTTTTTCTTAAAATCTTTGATTTTTTTTTGTTTATCTTCCATCAAAGCTACTTAATTTTTTTTATAATTCTATTGATAAAACTATCTTTTTTATTATCCTCTTTTTTTGCAATTATTTTGTAATCTTTATTCAAAACTTTATAAGATTGTTCAAACCATTCTCCAGAATTATAGTTATAACCCAAAATTTTAGCATATTCCTTTGCTTGATCTTCTAAACCTAAATAGTAGTGCAACTCTACCAGACGATGTAAAGCTTCTTCAACAAAAATAGTTTGATCGTAATCATTAATAATAATTTTCAATCTATTTATTGCTGGGATCCATTTCTGCACAGAAATATAATATTTCGCGACATATAATTCTTTTGCAGCCATCTGATTTATTATCAAGTCCCTTTTAAACTGTAGATCAATCGAATACTCGGTATTAGGAAACTTTTTAAGAAAAAAATCAATTTTTTCTTTTGCTTTGAACATAGGTTCCATATCTTTTTTTTCATCGGCAATCTGCTCGAAGTTTATTATAGCGATTAAGTAATGTGCATAAATAATATTTTTATCTGCAGGGTACTTTTTTAAATATCTATTAATGTTTTCTAAAGCTTGGGAGTAAAAATTTATACCATAAAGAGAATAACTTGCCATTATTGAAGATTTGGCAGCAAGTTCGATATTTTCAAAATTTAATTCCGCCTCTGAAAACTTTTTTTGGGCAAAAAAATAATCACCTTTTTCAAAAGCTGAATATGCTTCATCGTAAGTTTTATAAGGATCGGATTTGTTCTTTGGTTCATAAACAACCTCTTGCTTAGAGCAAGAGATTAAGAGAATTGATGTTATCGTAATTATAATGATTCTTAATGACATTCTCTTTTTAATATCAAATTTATTAAGAATGGTAAATTTTATTGGTAATTAAGCGTTAACTACTAATCTTGTTGACTGAGTTTTATGAGATATTTTTGAGATTTTTTCATCTTCAATTTCAACAATTTCAAAAAATTCTTTATAATTATTCAAAAGTTCCTTCAAAAATATATTTGTTAATTCATGACCACCTCTGTAACAAATTATTTTTCCAAGGAAACTAAATTCTGATAAAGCAATATCTCCAGCTAAATCGAGAATTTTATGATTTACAAATTCTTTTTTATTTCTTAATCCGCCTACATTTAATACTTTCTCATTTTTGATAACTAACGCGTTATCAAGTGAGCCACCTTTAGCTAATCCATCTTTCTTAATCTTTTCAATGTCTTCATATAAACAAAAAGTTCTAGAATTCATCACGTCTGTTAAATTATCTTTGAAAAAATTAACACTATTTTTTTGTTGACCAATTAATTGATTAGGGAAATCTAATTGGAAGTCCACCTCAAAGTCATCGCTAGGTTCAATTAGTATTTCTCTTCCTCTATTTTCAAACCTGAAAGATTTTAGAATTTTTAAAAATTTTCTTTTCTTTGATAATCTTTTTACTCCAGCTCTCTCTATTAGTTTAAGAAATTCTCTTGAAGAACCATCCATTATAGGTATCTCCTCGTTATCAATTTCAATTATAGCATTATTAATTCCATTGATATATAAAGCAGCGAGTAAATGCTCTACTGTCGAAGCTTTAGCGCCAAATTTATTTTCTAATGTAGTACAAAGAGTTGCTGAAGATACAGAATTATAATTTGCTTTCACTTCATTGTTAGAGCTAAGGTCCATTCTTTTAAAAATAATACCTTTGTTTTCAGAACTGGGTAATAATTTTACATTAGTAATTTTTCCAGAATGAAGCCCTATACCCTTAAAAGAGAAGGTTTTATCGAGAGTTTTTTGAAAAACATTTTTCATCAAGTTGTTATACTGAATTGTAGGCAGCCACTTAAAACAACTAATGTTTCTAAAAATAACAATATATTAGTTAAAAATTAGATCAAAGAATCTTGCTATTATTGACCTTTTTTCGTGTATAAAAGGCACTGCCTCTTTCTTCCACCCAAATTGAACTATTTTGTTAGCATTTTCATAAAAACTCTCAATATCTGAATTTTCATTAAGACTTAAGTTGTATTTATTATCATTTGAAAAGAAAAATTTATAATTATCTCGAAATTTTTTAAAAAGTAAATCGTCATCTAAATATAGATAAATTTGAGAATCTTTGATCAAAAAGCTTTTAAGATTTATATTTTTAATAATTATTTTTTCTGCTATTTCTTGTATCCTAGCTTCAGCAATATCTAAAAGTAATTTTTTTTTAATTTTTCTATAATTTTTATCTTTAAAATATTTTTTTTCTAGAAACTCTATATCTAAATTTTTTTCGGAAAAATTTACATTTACTAATATATTTTTAATATCTTCATTATTAAAATTAATAATTTTTGAAATATCTTGAATGACGATATCAGAACCAAAATTAAATTTCTCCACGAATTTAAGAGCTGAATTTTCAAAATAGATGATTTGAGAGTTTTTTTGATTAACCTTTATTATAAAAAAAGTATCTAAATCTTTACTCTTATTTATTAAATTAGCTCCTTCGATAAAACTTTTAGATAAAATTTTTTTTATCTTAAGGTTACATTTGTTAAAAATATTCCGAATATTTTTGTAATTATTTTCATTCATTAAAAAAAAAGACAGTTCATGAGAGTAAAAGTCACCAAATAAACCTATTGGTAAATTCTCGATATTTTTTTTATCAAGAATAAATTTTGAGTTAAAAATATGTACTACTTTTTTATCTCCTTCAATTTCGTTGATTTTAGATTTTAAAGAATTTATTAAGTAAGTAACATTTTCTTTATCTAACTGAGAACCATTTAATTTCTTGTATCCTGAAATATTTATTAATGAACACTCAAAATCATTGATTATAATGATAGTTTCTTTAAAAACAGTTTCAAATTTTTGCTCAATCTCATAAATATTTTTCTTAATCTTATTACATGCTAAATCAAGATCTGAAATAACATGATCTGCTAATTCTTGTATTGGCACAGAGTGTTTATGTATTAGCTTAATATTATTGTTATCTAAGTTTTTACATACTGCAAAAATATATTGTTGACTACTTACTTCAATAATCAGTGTTAACAAATTAGTTTGCATATTCTATTTTAAAATAAGTTGATCATTAATTCTATAATCAAAAATTTTATATTTATTAAAATTAGCTTGATCTTTTATATATAAATAATTTTTAATACTCTCTTTGTAATTTTGAATTGGTAATTTTATGGTTTGATTGTTTTTTGTGACTAAATCCCACCTTCCAGAATTAAATAAATAAAAAGTTTTAATTTCACTCACAGGAAAATCTATTTCATTTAAAGACTTTAAGAAAATCTTAAAATTTTCCCTATCGCCAAAAACTATGGGCAAGTTTTTAAATTTACCAAAATTTGAAAAGTTTATTATTTCTCCTTTTGAAGTAAAAAAGTATTTTTCTTGTTTGTTTTGTATTATTGCAATTGGGCTTTTTTCAAAGATTTTTATTTTTAATGTATCTGGATAAATTTTTTTAATTTTAAAACCATCTATAATCTCAATTTCAGCTAATTTTTTTTCTATATTTTTAGACTTAAAAAAAAAGAAATTTTTTTCATATAAATAAGATAATTTTTTTTTAATTTCATCACTTGATACAGTTTTATTATTATCAATTCTCAGCTCTTTTATCTTAAATTTTGAATTTGAATTTGAATTTTTGCTTAAGTTAAAAGTACTTAGTAATAGTAATAAAGATAAAGCAATTACTAATCGGTTTTTCATCTATTAGTGCTAGCATCAAGTAAAATTTTTTCTACTAGATTTTCAAAATTAATTCTTTTAAAATTAGCTATTTCTGGAACGAGAGAAAGATTAGTCATGCCTGGCTGGGTATTAATTTCAAGTAAATAGAATTTGTTTTTGTAAAATTTAAAATCTGTTCGGGTAACTCCTTTGCAATTAAGAGCTTTATGCGCTTTCAAAGCAATCTTTAAAACCTCCTTATATTTACTTTTTTTTAATCTTGCCGGCATAATATGGAGCGTTTTTGCTGATGTAGTATATTTAGCTTTATAATCATAAAAAGATCTTTTCGGAATTAGTTCTATAGCTCCTAGAGATTTATTTTGAATTACAGCTACTTGAATTTCTTGACCTCCAATATATTGCTCACAAATTAAATAATTATATTTTTTAAAAAGAAGTTTAGAAGTTTTTTTTAATTGTTTAATATTTTTAATAATATTTACTCCAAGACTTGACCCTTCGTTAGTAGGTTTTACTACTAAAGGAAATTTAATCCTATTTTTTTTTATTAGATGTTTAAAAAAACTTTCTTTAATTTCCTTTTTTTCAAAAGTAAAATATTTAGGTGTCAATATTTTTTCTTTAAGAAATATTTTTTTGGATATAATCTTATCCATTGCATTATAAGAGCTAACAACACCTGAATGGGTGTAAGGAATATTTAAGTATTCGAAATAGGATTGAGCCACCCCATCTTCACCTTCTTTGCCATGCAAAGCATTAAAAATAACATCAATTTTTCTTTTATCAATTAAATTGAAGTTTTTAAATTTTGGATCAAATTTTGAAACATGATATTTTTTTTTTTTAAGAGCTCTAAAACAAGCTTTGCCACTTTGAAGACTAACTTCTCTTTCGCCCGAAGTCCCGCCTAAAACAACAAGCACCTTTTTAAAAATTTTATTCACCGATAATTTTAATCTCTAACTCTAGATTAACTCCCGATTTTTTTCTGACAGTTTGTTGCACTTGATTAATCAATTTTTCTATATCAGCAGATTTTGCTTTTCCATTATTAACAAAAAAATTACAATGTTTTTCCGAAATAAAAGCATCTCCAACTTTGAATTTATGACAACCTGCCATCTTAATTAATTTCCATGCTTTTTTTTCATTACTAAAATTTTTAAAAGTACTTCCACATGTTTTAATTTGACTCGGCTGGGATATTTTTTTTTTATTTATTAGATCTTTTTGTAATTTCTCTATCAGTTCCTTGGATTTTTTAATTCCCTTTAATTTGACAGAAGTAATAATCAAATTTTCATCTAAATTGGAACCTCTATAAAAAAATTTGATATCCTCCCTTTTAATCTCTTTTTCTTGGCATTCCTTAATATCTATCGCATTTATCGATGTCAAAACTTTAGAAATATCATTTTTGTAACAACCGCTATTCATTATTATAGCCCCTCCTATAGACCCTGGTATGCAGGATAAAAATTCTAAATTACCTATTCCATTTTCTTTGGCAAAATCTGAAACTTTTCTATCTAATGTTGCTGCACCAACATTGATGGTATTTTCGTCAATCATTTGAATATTTGAAAAATTTGCTCCAAGTTTTATTACTACTCCTTTTATTCCATTGTCTCTTATAAGAGTATTTGAGCCTGCACCTAAAATAGTAATATTTAAGTTATTTTTTTTGTTTTCTTTTAAAAATTCAATTAATTGATTTTTATTATCTGGCTTAAATAAATATTCTGCGGGTCCACCAAGATTAAACCAACTGTAATTTGAAAGATTTACATCATTTGATATGCTTTTATTAAATTTTTTTTTCAACTCTTGACTTAAACTCATAATAAACCTTTCAAGTTTCTCATATTTTTTGATATTAATCCTGCGCCCATACCAATTATTATTTCATCACTAATTAAATTTTTTTTAAAGTATTTTTCTAGATCTATGTAATCTCTTATTATAATGACTTGTGTCTTTGAGAGTCTTGAAATTAGTTTCGCAAAATCTAATATATTAAATTTTTTATTTTTCTTTTCCCCAGCTGCATAGATAGGGCAAAGTAAAACTAAGTCAGATTTTTTAAAAGATTGAGCGAATTGTTTTTTTAAAGACATTACTCTTGAGTATCTATGTGGTTCAAAAACACTTATAATTTTTCTATCATTATAAACGTTATTGACACTATCTAAAATGGATTTTATTTCAGTTGGGTGATGTGCGTAGTCATCATAAAATTCATTTTTATTTCTTTTAAAAATTTTTGTCATTCTTCTCTGAACTCCTGAAAATTTTTCTAAAGATTTTTTAATTATATTTTGAGTAACCCCAAGATTTAAGCACACAACTATAGCTGCTGTAGCGTTAAGCACATTATGTTTACCAAGAAGTTTAAGCTTTATATTTTTAATAATTTGATTTTTTTTTTTTATATCTTTATACTTTAAATCAAAAATTGAATAATCAATTCTATACTTTATATTTGAGATTTGATAATTTGCATTTTTACTTTCGCCATAAGTAAGAATATTTTTGTTTTTTAATTTAGTTATTAATTTTTTCGTATTTTTATCGTCGATGCAAATTATTGATTTACCCGTAGGAGGTGTTTTCTCTATGAATTTTTTAAATGAACTTTGTAAATTTTTGAAGTTTTTATAATAATCGATGTGCTCTATATCTATATTTGTAACTATCGAATAATTTATTGGAAGTTTTAGAAAACTACCATCAGACTCATCTGCCTCTAAAATAGCCCATTCTCCTTTTCCTAATTTTGCATTACTGTTTAGTGAATTAATTACACCGCCATTTATAATTGTGGGATCAAGTTTTTGATCTGACAGTATTTTTGATATAAGTGAAGTCGTAGTAGTTTTTCCATGAGAACCAGTAATAATAATATTTTTTTTTAAAGAGACAACATCTGCAAGAACTTCAGCTCTTGAATAAATTGGTATTTTTTTTGTCCTAGCATAAATTATTTCACAATTGTTATTTTTTATTGCTGAAGATTTTACTAGAATTGTTGAGCTTTTTACATTTTTTTTAGAATGTCCGATAAAAACTTTAATACCTGATCTTGAGCAGCTCACGGTATTTTTATTTTTACTTTGATCACTTCCTTGAATCTTGTAACCCATATTTTTCATTATTTGCGCTAATCCGCTCATACCTATTCCGCCAATACCAACAAAATGGATTATTTCTTTTTGACCTATATTAATTTTTTTCATTATAAATCTCTCAATAATAGATCGATATTGTTGTAGACATTTTTGTCAGAAAATTGTCTTTGGCAGTGTAAAATTTTGTTCAAGGCTGACTTATCATTATGAATTTTTTTAATTAAATTAAACAATTTATCACTTAGATCCTTTTCCTCTATTAAGAAAGCAAAGTTTCTTTTTTTATAATAGTTTGCATTTTTAAATTGATGGTTATCTGCTGATGATGGTAGTGGTACAGCTATAAAAGGCACGTTTGCATTTGTAAGTTCAGCTAAAATAGAAGAGCCGGATCTTGTAATTGCTAAGTTAATCTTTGAAAAATAATCAACAAGATTATTGCTAAAATTGAAAATTTCGTAGTCTATATTTGTTTTCTCATAAAAAGATTTTATATCTTCATTTTGGTTAGGAAGACAATGTTGATAAATTTTTAGGGGTATTCCTTGATCAAAACAATTTTTAAAAATATTTGGAAGTTTTTCTGCAAATACTTTTGCTGCCTGACTACCTCCTAGTACTAATATGCATATTTTTGAAATATCTTCCATTGCAAGATTATTTTTTGTAAAATTAATAATTGCCTTATTAATTATATTGCCTATTTCTAGAACTTTATAATCATATTTTTTTGGGATCCCCTCTAATTCTTTGCAGGAGACTAATATTTTATACGAGAATGGGAGTAAATGTTTATTAGCTTTCCCGATAATCAAGTTATTTTCATAAATTATAAATTTTATTTTTAAAATACTTGCGGCAATACAAATAGGGAATGATGCATAGCCGCCCATTCCAAAAATAACATTGGGTCTATTAAATATTAAAAAAATTAATGAAATTAGAACTGAATAACTAATTAACACTAATGAAATTAGTTGATAAAGAATATTATCCTTAATTAGTGGCGATGAAGGCAAAATAGAAATATCAAAGTGTTTATATTTATCTAAATAGGTCAATCCCCTTTTGTCCGTTATAAGTTTTATAGTGTAATTTGATTTTGATAAATGATCTGCCAAATTACATCCAGGAAATACGTGACCACCAGTACCGCCGATAACTATAAATGTTTTAATTTTTTTAGTCATAAAGAAAAGTTATGTTTTTAGTGTAATTTAGAATTATCCCAGCAAGGATAGCGCTTCCAACTAATGATGAGCCCCCATAACTCAAAAATGGTAAAGTCATTCCAGTAGTAGGTAAAAGACTAGTATTGACGCCAATATGAATGAAAGTTTGAAATATCATTAACGATGCTAAACCACACAATGAAATTTTTATGAATTTGTCTTCTTGTTTTACACAATTTTTTATTATTCTAAAAGAAACATAGAGAAATATAAATATAATCATAATTGAAATGATTGCGCCAAACTCTTCAGAAATAATTGCAATAATATAATCAGTGTGAGCTTCGGGTATACTATCTTTTAAAATTCCTTCACCCATTCCTTGTCCTGTTAGCCCTCCAAGTTTTATTGAGTCTAAAGCAGAAGACGATTGGAATTTGTCTCCTTTGTTTGGATCAATAAAAGTAATCAATCGATTTATGATATAACCAAACTTTTCTGGCATTAAAAATAATAATGAGCCTATTGAGATTAAAAAAAATGAAAAAAAACCTAAAATATAAAAAATACTCACACCAGCTATAAAAACTGTAGCTATCCAACTAATTACTAATAAAATTGATTGTCCTAAATCTGGCTGCTCGATTAAAAAAATAATTACAGTCGATAATAGTAGAAAACTGATCATATATTTTAACTGAGGGTTTTTTAGTTTTTCTAAAGTTAAAATTTTAACTGTAACTAAAATAAAAAAAGGCTTTAAAATTTCTATTGGCTGTAATCTGAAAAAATATAGATCTAGCCATCTTTTAGCTCCTTTAACTTCAACACCAATTATAGGTACTAAAGCTAAAAGTATAAAAGAAATTATGAAAAAAGGAACTACAAATGTTTTAAGGAGAGAAGTTTCTATTATCGAAATCAACATCATTATTATTAAAGCAGCAAAAGTAAAAATTAGATGTTTCGAAAAAAAGAAATAATGATCTTTATTCAATCTTTCTCCAGCAAGAGATGAAGTTGAAGAGAATGAAAAAAACAAACCTAGAAAAAAAAGCAAAACAAAGCAAAAAAAAATTTTCTTGTCAATATTACGCCAATAATTAATTATTTTTAGGTTAAATATATTTTCTTGCATAATATTTTGTTATTTTTTTAAATTCTTCACCTCTTTTTTCGAAATTCAAAAATTGATCGAATGAAGCTGATGCCGGGCTAAACAAAATAGTATTAGTTCGTTTTTTTAATAACTTTATATCTTTTAAAATTCTTATAATTGAGGTTTTTAAATCTCGTGTAACAAAATATTTCACTTGATTCTTTAATTGATTTTCAAAAAAATTTATATTCTTCCCAATAATGTAAGACCTTATAATATTCTTTTTTAAATTTTTAAGTATTATTTGATCTTTTTGTTTAGGTAAACCTCCAACTATCCAAAAAATATTAGTCGAATTTTGTAAAGCAAATTTAGTTGCTTGAAATGAAGTGGCTTTAGAATCATTAATAAAAATACAATTCTTTCTTTTGAGAAAAATCTCATATCTATGTGGCAGACCTATAAAAGATTTCAATGAATTTAAGAAATTGTTCTCACTTATTTTTAGCAACTTAGATAAAAAAAATGCATTACACATATTTTCATCATTTATATTTAATTTTAAATATGGATTTATTATCTTAGGTTTTATTTTTTGATAATCAATAATTTTTGGTATTATAAGTTTTCCTAAATATTTTTTTTTTTTGAAACTTCCTTTGAATTTTTTATTTAAAAAAGAAAATTGATTTTTTTTTTGATTTTCGAAAATTTTAAATTTTGAATTCTTATAATCTTTCATATTTTTATGCCAATCTAGATGGTCATTAGTTATATTTAACAATATCGCATAATCTGGTCGAATAAATTTTGAGTAAGAAAGTTGAAAAGAGGAAGCTTCAATAATTAAAAAATTATCTTTCTTTATGTTTAAATTAAGAATTGGTGTGCCAATATTTCCACCAAGTAATACTTTGAAATTGTTTCTTTTAAGTATGTGGTAAATAATCTTACAAGTGGTTGATTTACCATTAGTTCCGGTAACAACAATACTTTTGAAAGATTTATTTAATAAAAAAATTATATCTATATCAGTAATTATTTTACTTTTGTGCTGTACTAATAAATCCTTATTTTTAGAATTATTTAAGCTTATGCCTGGACTTAAAACTATGTGGTTTACATCCTTAAATGCTTTTTTTAAATTATTAGGTCTCTTATTTTTGAATAACTTTTTATTCAAATCATCCCAAACCATATATTTTTTTACATTATTCTTTTTAAAAAAGTTAATTACAGAGCGACCAGTTAAACCTAAACCGTAAACTAGGAAAGATTGTTCTTTAAAATTATGATTAGAAACCATCTTCTACCTAAGTTTTAAAGTCGCTAATCCTACTAAAGCTAAGATGATTGCTATTATCCAAAAACGTATTACGATAGTAGACTCTGCCCAGCCTTTTTTTTCAAAGTGATGGTGAATTGGTGCCATTTTAAAAATTCTTTTTCCAGTTAATTTAAATGATATTACTTGAATAATTACTGAAACTGTTTCAAGTACAAATAATCCTCCTATAATTGCTAAAACAATCTCATGTTTTACAATTATCGCAATAGCTGCTAGAGATCCTCCCAAAGATAAAGAACCAGTATCTCCCATGAATATTTTTGCCGGAGGAGCATTATACCAAAGGAAACCTAAACAAGATCCAACAATTGAGCCACAAAAAATCGAGAGTTCTCCTACATCAGGTATATATTGGATTTTTAAATATTCAGAAAAAATTGTGTTTCCTACAACATAAGAGATAAGAGTGAATGAAAGAGCGACTAACATTACAGGAACTGTTGCTAACCCATCCAAACCATCTGTCAAATTAACAGCGTTTGATGCTCCAATAATCACAAATAAACCAAAAGGAATAAAAAAAAATCCCATTTGAAAAATTAAATTTTTAAAAAAAGGAAAATATAGATTATATAAATATTCATGGTTTGAGTATTTAGCTAGAATGAAAATAGCTACAGAGCCTATTATTAATTGACCGGTAAATTTATATTTAGATTTTAATCCACTAGAATTTTTCAGTCTAATTTTAAGTATATCGTCTAAAAGACCTAATCCTCCAAAACCTAAAGATACAAAAACTAATGTCCAAACATAAACGTTTGTTAAATCAGCCCACATTAAAGTACTAGAAATTATTCCAATTATAATTATAACGCCTCCCATTGTTGGTGTTCCAGATTTTTTTACAATGTGATCTATCGGGCCATCTTGTCTGATTGGACCGGTTATCATTTTTTCTGAGAAAATTTTTATTAGTGGACCCCCAATTATAAAAACTACTACTAGTGAGGTCATTACTGATAATCCGGTTCTAAAAGTTAAATATTTAAATACATTAAAAAAAGAATATTGTTCAATAAAAGAAGTAAAAAAGTGAAATAGCATTAATTAACCTTTAATTATTTTTTTGCTCAAAATGTTTAAACCGGTTGCGTTAGATCCTTTTATCATTAGATAGTCATTATTAGATATAATGTTATTTAAAATAAAATCTACATCTTCTTCATGCTGCAAAATATTTCCACGTTTGCTTTTATCAATATCTCTATAAGTAGCCAGAGTTTTATTGCCCTTAATGAACACTTTATCAATGTCTGAATTGTTAATAACTTTTGATAAATCTTTATGAAGAAATTCTGATTTTCTTCCTAGTTCTAGCATATCTCCAAGAATTAAATATTTTTTAAAATTTTGTTTTTTAATTGAATTTAAATTTTTTATAGCGTTCTTTACTGATAGAGGGTTAGCATTGTAGCTTTCATCAACTAATTTAAATTTTTTCTTATACTTTGTAATATTATATATCCTTCCTCTCCCCTCAGTAGGCTCGGAATTTTTATATTTATTAATTATTTCTTTAAAATTTAAATTTAGCTCGTTTAAAACGGCTAAAGAAGCTAATACATTATATATATTTATATTTTTAATTTTAATTTTACAAGTTTCGTTTTTAACCTTTACTATTAAATGTTTTCTATCCTTTGATTTAGAAATAAGTTGGATATCGCTATTTTTTTTAAGTCCAAATGAAATTATTTTAATTTTTCTTAACTCCGCTTTTCTTTTTAAATAAGTGAAATATTTATCATCTCTATTCAATATTAGTGTTCCGCCTTTTATAATATTATTAATTATTTCACCTTTAGCATCTGCTATACCTTTCAGGTTTTTAAAATTCTCTATGTGAGCCTCTCCAACATTAGTTATAATGCCAATATGTGGTTTAATAATTTTTGTAAGTGCATTAATTTCACCTTTTTTACTCATCCCAACCTCAAAAACCCCATAATTATGATTTACTCGAAGTTGAGATAAGCTTATTGGAACTCCAAAATGATTATTATAAGATTTAGGCGAACTTAACGTTTCTCCGAAATTTTTTAATAAATTTTTGAGTAAATCTTTAAGAGAGGTTTTTCCTGCACTCCCGGTAACTGCAATAATTTTAGCAGATGTTTTTTCTCTTTTTTTACTCGCATAATCTCTCAAAAAAAAAGATTCATCATTGACTTTAATTGTTACATTTTTAAATTTTTTAATTTTTCTAGAAGATACAATATACCTTGCTCCATTTTTCAGGGCTTTGGGGATAAATTTAACGCCATCATTATTTTTTCCTTTTATCGTTAGAAATAAATTATTTTTTTTAACATTTCTTGAGTCTATAGAAATACCGTGAAATTTTTTTAAATTATTTTTTTTAACAATGTCTTGAATTATCTTTTCATTTTGCTTAAAATTAATTTTATCTATTGTAATTCTTTTCTTTTTTATCTTAAGCTTTCTAACTATTTCTTTGTCTGAAGTTAAATATGTTTTGTTTTTATAAATTTGTTCCAACTCATGTCCTTTGCCAGCTATAATTATGACTTCATTTGGTTCAGCATTTAAAATTGCTGACTTAATTGCTTTAGTTCTGTTTCCAATATTAAAACAATTCAATTTTTTTATATGTTTTACAATTTCCCCTCTTATCTTTTCAGGCCTCTCATTTCTTGGATTGTCATCAGTAACATAAATTTTTTTACAGTTTCTATTTGCTATCTTTGCCATTTTTGGACGTTTTTTAAAATCTCTATCTCCTCCACATCCAAATACCAAAGTGATATTTTCACCATAAGAACTCTTGAGTGCACTTAATACATTTTGCAGTGCGTCTGGAGTATGAGCAAAATCAACAAATATCTTAATATTATAAAAAAAAGTTTTTACATGTTCCAATCTTCCGTCAACGGCTGATAATTTATTTAAATTATAAAATATTTTTTTTTCCTTTACGTTACATAATCTAGCGGCTGCAATTGCCATAGATAGGTTGTTTAATTGAAATTTACTTAATTTTATCCCTGAGATTAATTTTATTTTTTTTTTTATTTGAGTAATATCAATTAACCTCAAATTTTTTTTTTGAGCTATATTTTTTAAAATTTTAAATTCTTTTAAAGACTTATCAGAGATAATTACTTTTTTTTCATTTAATAAGTTTTTAAATAAGTGCAGCTTTGCATTTAAATATGAATGCATAGTTTTGTGATAATCAAGATGATCCTGGCTAAAATTTGTAAAAATACCTGCTTTAAAATTTAAATTTTCAATCCTTTTTTGATGCAATCCATGACTGGATGCTTCAATTATAACATTGTCTATTTTATTTATTTTTATATGTTGGAGCGCTTGATGCAATGTAATAGCATCCGGTGAAGTTAAGTGAGATTGTAATTTTTTTTTTTTATATTTTATTCCTAAGGTTCCAATTGAGGCTACTGGTATATTATTAGCTGATAAAATTTGATAAAATAAATCTGCTACTGACGTTTTACCGTTCGTTCCGGTCACAGCAATGATATTTTTAGGTTTTAAATTGTAAAACTTGGAAGAAATATCGCTCAAGAGAAGTTTTACATCATCAGTTTTAATTATTAATATATTTTTATTAGCAAAATTACAATTTTTAGAACAAATTACTATTTTAGCGCCTCTATTAATTGCCTCATTAATAAATTTTTCACCATTCAATTTTTTTCCTTTAATAGCAAAAAAAATAAATCCTTTTTTTACTTTTTTGCTATTTATTGAAAGACCATTTATTTTAATATTTTTTTTGTTAGGAGGAAGATTATTAATTAATTTTTTCAGCAACATATTGATCGTTAAAGTCTTTATTCTTTATGGCTAAAATTGGTCCAATTTTTTCTATTATTTTGCCAGCCACATAGACCGAGTTCCAACCAGCTTCATTTCGAAAAGCTTTTATTTTAGCTCCTTTGTAATCATAAATTAGATTTTTGGCTACTTGTGGGTTCTCAAACATTATTAATAAAACATACTTTGGTTTTTGAAATGGGAAGATTGATATAAATGTATTTAAATTTTCATCTTTAAAATTATAATTTTGAGATGTCCCAGTTTTTCCCCCAACATAATATCCTTCGATATTAGCTAATTTAGCTGTCCCTTCTTCTTGTGTAACAACTTTCCTCAAAATTCTATTAATAATTTTACTAGTTTCGTTAGAAATTAATGTTTCATATTTTGTTTTGTCATTCTTTTTAATCAAACTAGGTTCAATAATTTTGCCTCCATTTACCAATGAAGCATAAACCGTTGCTGCTTGTAATGGTGTTGTTGTGATACCATGTCCGTAAGAAACTGTTTCTAATTTACATTTATCCCAATTAAACTTTAATGGAGTTCCAACTTCCTCTAGCTGAATTTTTGAATTTTCAAGTAAATTTGAATTGTTAATAAACTTCTTATATTTCTCTTCACCGATTTTTCTAGCTATTAATAATGTGCCTACATTTGACGATCTAATCAAAATATCTTCAACAGATAAATTTTCCGGGAACTTCTTAACATCAGATATTTCATGATTAGAGCATTTTATAGTTCTTGGAATATTTTTTATTATTGTATCTGGTTTGACTATTTTATTTTCTAAAGCTATCGCTAGTGTAAAAGTCTTAAAGATTGAGCCAAGTTCATAAACACCCTTTGTGATCCTATTAATATATTTTTTATCTATGATTGCTGCTCTTTCATTTATATCAAAATCAGGAAGAGAAACTAAAGATAATATTTCTCCAGTATTTACATTCATTAGCAAAGCGCCGCCTCCAGTTGCATTAAAGGTAATTAATGCCTTATTTAACTCTTTACTAATTAAATGTTGAATATTAGTATCTAAAGTAAGTTTTAAAGGTTGATTTATTTTTTCATTTTCTTTTAAATCTTTGTCAAAAAATTTTTCAACTCCAGAAATACCGTAATTATCAAAGTCAACCTGACCAACTATATGACTAAACAAATTTGCGTGAGTATATATCCTTGATTGAAATGGTTCTAAAATGATTCCTTTTTCACCTAAGCTCCAAAATTTTTCTTTATCTATTTGATTTATCCTTTTTTTTAAATAAAAATATTTGTCTTGATAAAGTCTTTTTTTAATTTTTTTAATTGGCAACTCTGGAAAATTTAATCTTAATTTAATTAAAAAGTTATCTTTATTTTTAATCAATTTAGGATTTACAGCAGCATGGAAAGAGGTAACATTTCTTGAAATTAAGACTCCATTTCTATCAACGATATCTCTTCTTAATACCGAAAATTTATTTAGGGAGTTAAGATTATCATAAATTTCTATTTTACTCATGGACACATGAACTATTCTGATACTGAATATTAATATGAGTGAGATAAATAAAAAGAATAACAAATATATTCTATCGTGGGAAAAATTATTTTTTTGTGAAAAAATTTTTTTTTTATTTGTTTCTAAATAGTCTTCAAAATAAAAACTTTTTTGATTTATGTTAAAGTTTTTATTTTTTTTTAATTCTTTTTTTCATTTTGATAATCCTTGGTCGCGAATTTATTCTGCAAGTTTATAAAGCTTGATAAATCTAAGAATATTTTTGAAAATTCCATTGCAATGTATTTTTTGTTGTCTAAATGCTTGATTTGCTTCTCAATATAAGATGGTGAGGTCAAGTAATAAAAATCTAGTTGTGTTTCATTAAAATCCTTTTCTTTTTGATGAATTAATTTGTTTAAATCATATATGTCTTTCTCTATTTCTCTTGTTTGATTTTTAATAATTGAAGTGCCAAATAAAAATGATGAAAAAATAATTAATGATATAACTATTTTAAATCTAAACATTTATAGCCTCAATTTCTAAATATTTGTTAAATTTTTGGATTAAATTATCGGGGAAAATAAATTTATTTTTACTTCTTATTGCAAATCTCAGTTTTGCTGATCTAGATGGATTATTTGCATTAATTTCATTCTTAGAGGGTTTGATAACTTTATTAGAATACTTCTCAAATAATTCAAAGTTGCTATTATTTACTTCTGGCATATACCTCGAAGGTCTGGATCTATTCTTAGAAAAATTACTGAAATAGTATTTAATTATCTTATCCTCTATTGAGTGAAAACTTACTATCAAGATTTTTCCTCCTGGTTTTAAAAATTTAGTTGCATTAATTACTCCATTTATTAACTCTGATATCTCTTTATTTACGAAAATTCTTAAAGCTTGGAAAGTTTTTGTGCTAGGATTTATTTTAGAGAAAGTTTTTTTTTTGCTTTTTTCGATTATATCAACCAACTCGTTAACTCTAGTGATTTTTTTTTTAGATCTAGCTTTAATAATATTTTGTGCGATAGTTTTAGCTTCTTTTTCTTCACCTAAAATTTTAATTATCAGTTTTAATTCTAATTCGCTGCAATTGTTCACAACATCCTGAGCTGAGATATCAGAAAGACCCATGGTCATATCAAGTTTTTCTTTGGATTTGAATGAAAAACCTCTTTTAAAATTGTTCAGTTGAATTGAGGATAGACCTAAATCAAATATGATTGTATCGACATTGTCTTTCAAAATTCTATCTATTTGACTAAATTTTGATTGATAAAATTTAAATCTATTGTGATATTTCGTCACTAATTTATCTGCAATCGAAGTTACATTTGGATCTCGATCGATCCCAATTACTTTTGTCTCCGAGAATTGAAGTAATTTTTTGGAATAACCTCCTCCTCCAAAAGTACAATCTACAAAAAATCCGCCCTTAATAGGAGTTGAAATTTGAATAATTTCTCTCAACATCACTGGAAAATGAGAAGATTCCAGCGATGATATGTGAGTTTTCATTAACTATTTTCTTAATCATTAAAATTTCTGTCTTCTTAAAAATGCAGGTATCTCAAAATCTTCCTCTTCGGAATTATCATTTTCAAAAAGTTGGTCTGTCTCATTAACAGCTTCAAAATCTTTTTCATTACTTTCCTCTTTAATTTCCTCTGAGAAAAGTTTTGGAGTTTGCTCCTCGTTATAATTTTCTGAAGAATTGATTTTTTGTGAAGAAATTTCTTCTCTAATTTTCACATCAGAATTATTTTCCATATAAGACGCGTTTTCTATTGATAAGCCGTTTGGAATTTCATTTCCAACATCTGAATGACTTACCGCTTCTTTTTGAATTTTGCCTTCTTCGCTATTCTCATAATCATCTATAAGAGAGTTTTGTTCTTCAATACTTTTTATTTCAAAACTTTCCTCAAGTTTTAAAGCATTTGCACCATCAATTGAATTTACAAAATTTTTCTCTATGTTGTTTTTTGAGAAAAGGTTTTCCGAAAAATTTTGTTTATTGTTTGAGCCGTTGACAACGTTTAATATTGGTCTAGGTTCAGGTGAGATTGTAGATCCTTTTAATGAAGTCGCTACGATTGAAACCCTAATTTTACCATTCATATTTTCGTCTTTGATTGCACCAAAAATTAATTCAGCCTCGGGGTCCACCTCTGCTCTTATTTTATTTACAGCTGCATCCACTTCAAACAATTTTATGTCACTTCCACCAGTTATATTTACTAATAATCCTTTTGCACCTTGAAGAGTGTACTCATCAATCAAAGGATTGTTTAAAGCTAGTTCCGTAGCAACCATAGCTCTGTTATCTCCCTCGGCTTCTCCTGTTCCCATCATAGCTTTACCGCTTGAACTCATTACGGTTTCAACATCTGCAAAATCTAAATTAATCATACCGGGTCTTACCATTAAGTCAGTAATGCTTTGTACACCGTGTTTTAAAACGTCATTAGATAAACTGAAAGATTCCTCAAATCCAGTTGACTCATTTGCTATTTTAAAAAGATTTTGATTTGGAACTACAATTGTAGTGTCTAGATGTCTTTTCAATTCTTCTAAACCTACAGTAGCCCTTCTCATTCTCTTCGGTCCCTCATAAGCAAATGGTAATGTAGTTACTCCAACGGTAAGAATATTCATTTCTCTTGCAGCTTTAGCAACTACATGAGATGCTCCAGTGCCAGTTCCGCCTCCCATTCCAGAAGCTATAAAAACCATATTGCTTCCTTGAATATAATTAATAATTTCATTTATGGACTCATCTGCCGCTGCCTGACCGATATC
>MDSZ01261933.1_pt1 | contig 18879 bp, 16 predicted proteins | sample 811201 | NCBI WGS metagenome assembly MDSZ01 (sample SAMN05326647, study PRJNA326480) | marine metagenome | isolation source: seawater | place: Indian Ocean: North | collected 2010
TCTGAAAAACAAGGGGTCGGCAGTTCGATTCTGCCTCTGGCCACAAACATGTTACATTTGTTAAAAAAAATTTATAATTTTATTCTGCTAAAAAAAGTACCAAAAAAAATTAAGAAAAACTTTATTAAATTATCTGAAGAATACGAAAAAGACATTAAAAAATTTTTATTAAATAGCTATTTTGATAAAAATCAAAAGATAGAAAATAATGACCTAGAAGATCACATCAGTAAAAGAATTATTGTTTCTAGATCAAAAATCATCCCATGGATTATGCAAACATTAGAATTAAAAAATAAAAAAGTTTTAGAAGTAGGAAGTGGCACAGGATCTAGTTCAATTACTTTAGCTGAGCAAGGAGCTGTAGTTACTGGAATTGACTTAGATAATAGTTCGCTTAAAGTTGCGAAGCATAGAGCGCAAATACTAGATTTAGAAATTAAATTTTTAGAATTATCCGGAATAGAAATACACACACTCAATCAAAGTTTCGATGTAGTAATCTATTATGCTACATTAGAACATATGACTATTGAGGAAAGAATTGACTCACTTCAACAGGCTTATTCTTTACTAAGTAAAAGTGGATATTTAATAATAGTTGAAGCTCCAAACCGTCTATGGATAGAAGATACCCATACTTCTGAACTTCCTTTTTTTCAATGGTTGCCTGATAACCTGGCTTATAATTATTCTAAATTTAGCAAGAAGCCAAGTTTTAATTCTAAATATTTAGACTCGGAGTTTTTAAAGTTAGATGAGTTTCACAGACGTGGTAGAGGCGTAAGCTTTCATGAATTTGATTTGGCTTTTATGAATTCTGATAATTTAAATATAGTAAGTAGCTTAAACAGATTAGTTTATTCTAAAAATTTGATAAATACGTTTGTTTACAAAAAATTATATAAATCGTATTTAAAAAAATTTACAAATAAACACAAATCTTTTTTTGAAGAGTATTTAGATTTAATAATTCAAAAAAAATAAAAAATATATTTAATATTGCTTTGTTTTTTTAAACATTTTCTATATAGACATAATATTCAAAATGGATTGTTAAATTTATGCGTAGTTTAATCATTTGACTATATTTAAAAAACCGTATCACCATAAGATGCTTAATGATAAAATTTTATGTGAAAGAAGATAATATAAAATCAAATTGAAAAAAATTTTAATAATATCGCCTACATATAACGAAATTGAAAATATTCAACTATTTATAGATTCAGTCTCTGACTTTGCTGATTTATCACTACTAATTGTAGATGATAATTCACCAGATGGAACTGCTGAAGTTGTGAAGTCAAATATCGAAAAAAATAAAATGTTATATTTGATTTCAAGACCTAAAAAACTTGGTTTAGGAACTGCTTACATGGATGGTTTTTCATGGTTTTTAAAATCAGATTATCAATATTGCGTACAAATGGATTGTGATTTTTCTCATAGCTTTATAGATTTAAAAAAGTTACTCGAAGAAATTGATAATTCAGATTTGATAATTGGTAGCAGATATATTGAAGGAGGGTCAACAGAAGGCTGGGGTACTTTCAGAAAACTACTGTCAAAATATGCAAATAAATTAGCAAAAATATCTCTTAATAGCAAAATTCAAGATCTTACAGGAGGTTTTAAATTAATGAGTAGAGAAATAGTAAGCAAAGTTGTAGAATCACAACCCAAATCAAATGGCTACACATTTCAAATTGAAGTAAATCAAATAATTGAAAAAAATTTATATAAAATTAAAGAAGTTCCAATAAATTTTAAAGAACGCGCTTCCGGTAAGTCAAAAATGAATTTTGGAATAATTGTCGAAGCATTCTTTTTTCTATCTAAAAATATTGCAAGAAATATTGTAAAATAAATAATCTTTTGTCCTCATTAGAGCTTTTATTTTTTAAAAAATAAATGTGTTTTAATAATTATCTTGGGGCCAGCGAGCAAGATAGAATTAAATAACATGTTAAATTTTAAAAAGTTTTTAAAGGTTGATATTTTACTTTACGTAACTCTGTTTTCTTTATCTTTTTATAAGTATTTAATTCTTCCAAAATTTCTATTTAATTTTGTAAATGGTTGGACATTTAATGAGTGGTTAATTAACTACCAAGGCGGATTTGTAAGAAGGGGTTTGATTGGTGAGGTAATATTTTATCTAAGTAATTTAGGAATAGATCATAGGTTTATAATCCTTCTTTTTGGATCTATTTCGCTTATGCATATTGTTTACAATATTATTGATCTAATAAAAGATAAAAATATTTTTTATCGATTGTTTATATTATTTAATCCATTTGGTTTGTTTTATTTAAGTCAAAACCTAGGATTTTTTTTCGGAAGGAGAGATTTATTTTATCTAAATTTTTTAATATATTTTGGAAAAAGAAAATATTTTAATCACAAAGTATTTTTTGTTTTTTCTATATTTTTAGTTTTAAATTACGGAATATATATTTTTCTAATCTTTTCAATATTTTTTCATCTAAAAGATAAAACAGGATTTAATTTTGCAAAATTTAGAATTTTGTTCTTAACTATTATTGCTCCCTTAAATATTTTGCTATTAACTATTTTTAGTAATTCAAAAAATTTCGAAAAACTTTGCTCAACTATAAATAATTTGAATAAAGATATTGCTCTTGAAGAAAAAAATTGTTGGGGAGCACCAAATTGGCTTGATTCAAATCAGGAATCCACCGCCAAAAATCTTGAGGAAATATCTTCTGGTTTTAATTATTACAATGAATTTACATCCTGGATATTTATATTTTTAGTACTTTTATCTTGCATATTTTTGCTAGTTGATAGAGATATAAAGTTCGCTTTGAAACAAATACTATATTTATCACCGTACTTTTTCTTTTTCTTTTTTGCACAGGACTGGGGAAGGTGGGTATTTTTTATATTTTTCACAATATTTTTTATTTATTTATATTCTTACCCTGTTGAGTCACAAAAAAATAATGTCTATTATGTCTATCTATTGCCGATCATTTTAAATATTTATATAAATATTCCTACGCATCTGTTTCAAGATATTTCAATCTTTGACATTAGGCCTGCAAACAAAATATTTTCTGAATTATGGGATTTTTTAATCAATATCCTAAATTATATTTTAAAAATCTTAGTTATGTAGCACGCTTAAAATTATTGATTATATTACTTAATTATTTAATAGAAGCAGATGACTAGTTTTGACAATATTTACCATCTCGTTGTCAATTTTATTTTGCTTAAGTTTATCAATGAAATATTCCATTTGCCTTTCTGCAGGTTCTGCAAGGCTATAAGTATTTAATGTTTCACGTAATCTTTGAGTAAACCTTTCAGAATCAACCATGAGCGGATCGATCGAATCATATATTTTTATTGTGTTTGCAATTAAATCAACTTCATAGGTTTTTTTATTTGTTACAACTCTCCAAGTTCTAATTTTCTTATTCGTTTTTCTTGAAACAGAAATGTTCGCATTAATACTTTTATTTTTAATAATTATTTCAGCTGTTTCATAAAAATCACCATTTTTAAAGTTTTTAATAATCTCAAATTTATCTATCATATTATTTTTAAAGAAATATTTAAACAAAACAGATAAGTCGTGTATTGCTAAATCCATATGTGCATGTGAAGTTACTCTCTCAGATAAAATTTCTGGTGAATGTCTTAAAATTTGTATTGATACTATCTCTTCTTTTCCTATCAAACTTTTTAGTTTTATAAATATCTCATTATGTAACTCAATCAAGCCGCAATACAATTTATCGGGGTTGACAAGACTCATCATTTCTTCGAATTCATTATTAGAATTTACCAAAGGCTTCTCAATAAAAAAATAATCTGCATAATCTTTGTAATCTATCAATGTCTTTAAATGCTGATCAGTTGGAGTACAAACTAATAAAGCTTTGTATTTTCTGTCTGGATCAAATGACTTAAAATTGTATTTCTTAATAAAATCTTGCTGAACTTCATTATTAATATCAATGCAGAAAACCTCTTCTTGTATTAAATTTTCTTTTAAAACCCTCGCATGAATTTTTGCAATTCTGCCACAACCTACAATTAAAAAACTTAAATTTTTACTCATTTTTTTTCTGATATTTATGCTAACTGTATTTTGTCATTTAACAAAAGAAAATATATATGGTCAGAATTTTTTTGCAAAAATATCAAAAAAGTAAACAAATTTAGGTAATATTTATTTCAATTTGTAAGATTATATTAAATATGAAAAAACTAAAAATTTAATTTAAGTGTGAAAATATGGATACAAATTTAATCTTATTTACATACAACTTTCCACATAAAAAGTCATTAAGAGGAATGCAATTAGTAAAGAGCTATGGTTTAAAAAATGTTGGTGTAATTGCCAGTCCAAAAGTAAAACTAGATATTAGGCAGTCAAAAAATAGAATTAATGTTACAGAAAAAGAAATAATTAACCCTTCAACTTTGGCAGAACATTATGGATGGAGGACACTAATTGCTCATCATAATTCGGAAGAGGCAATCTCTTTCTACAAAAAGCTTAAACCTACCTTTGGAATAATTTTTGGAGCAAGAATATTATCAAAAAATGTTATAGATTCTTTTTCTAATGGGATAATTAATTTTCACCCTGGTGTTCTTCCAGAGAATAGAGGTTTAGATAATTTAAAATGGGCAATTTATAATAATTTACCTCAGGGCGTGACTACTCACTTAATTGATGAAAATATTGATGTGGGACAACAAATTTATAAAGAATTTATAGATCTTGATTTGGAAGACACAATTTTTGATGTTAATTCGAAAATTTTTGACTTACAAATGATGCATCTAGACAGGCTTCTACAAGAAAATTTTAATATTAACCATCTCGAATCGTTAAAAAGTCAATACAAATCTCAAAAAGCTGTCAGTGATCAAATTGATAATGAAATATTTAACAATTTTGAGAATTACAAAAATAAGTACTCAAAAATTTTAGAACTTTATAGTAAATAATTTTGTTTAAATTAGTTAAATCTAATAATGCTAGGTTAATTTTTACTATTCTATTTTTAGAGAGTGTTTTAAATAATATAAATGAATAAATTAATCAAATTAGACAACGTAAATATATTGATTTTGTTTATTTTCGTTTTCCTAACACAATTTTCGAGTATAAATCGTGAGGTAATTGACTGGGATGAGAGTACATTCTTTGTTCTTTCAAACTACATTGCAGAAGGAAGTATTTTGTATGTGGATTTTTGGGACGGCAAGCCGCCATTGCTATTTATATTTTTATCATTATTTTTTAAGATATTTGGAAATAATTTAATTGTTGGAAGGCTAGCGGGTGATTTACTGGTATTTGTGAGTGTTTTGATAATTTATAAGATTTTGTCTAAATATTATCCAGTAAAGATATCCATGTCTGCCTCGATGATTTTAATATATTTATTCAGCTACGATGCATCTCAGCCAACCATGAGTGAGCATCTTGGTATATTATTTATCCTGACATCAATGTATATGGTATTAAAAGATACAGATCATCTGAATTACTTTAATACTGGAATATTATTTTCACTGGCTTTTAACACTAGAAACAATCTAGCATTTAGCTGCTTAGGAATTTTTTTGTATTTACTTATCACCAAAAAGAGCACTTTAAAAAATTATTTAAATCTAGTTTTGGGATTTATAACTCCTATTACTATTTTTATAATTTATTTTTCTTTTTTAGGAAGTGTTAAAAATTATTTGTATATGTTGGTTGAATTTCCTTTACAAAACACTGCTAATAGATTTACATTAGAAGAATTAAAATCAGATATTTATAGTAAATTAAATTTGGATCAGTTTATTTCGCTTGAAGTAATAATTTTGACTTTACTTGTTTTGAGTTTATTTTATTTTTTTATATATGATCAAAAAATATTTAAAAATAATTTATTCTTATTGAACATTTTTATATTTTTACTGACATTTATTTCAATTATTGCTGGTGGGAGGTTTTATAACCACTATTTGATTCAACTTTTCCCCTTTGTGGTTGTGTTTATTGCATTTGGACTTAATCTTTTGAAAAAATTTCCTATTTTAAATTTAGGAATTTTAATATTTTCAATACTTCTAAATATCAATTTACTCACCTTGGGTGCAAAGAATATTAATAATTTTATAAATATAAAAGAGAACTTACCCATATTAACAATATCTAATTACATAAATGAAAATAATTTGTACAATAAAGAAATTTTAGTTTTAGATAGTCATTTAATTTACTTTTATAACGAAAATCTTAAATCACCAAAAGTAATACACCCCAGTAACCAGCCAGATATTAAAAGAAATGAAAATTGGTTAAGGTCTTTAAATAGATTGGGTGTAATCAGTATGTATGAGTTTGAAAGTAGAGTTAAAAATATTCCGGATTTAATTTTATGTAAAGATTTTTGTTTCGAATACTTAGATAAGGAATATTATGAAGATAATTATTTTTTAGACCTGAATAAAGAAGGAATATCTTTATATAAGAAGAAATAAATTATAAATATGAAATAGCTCAATTTTTCTGATTATTCTTAAACTATCACTAAAAAAATGTTAAATAAAGTATATTTTGATGAATCTATATCAGTTGTGATTCCTTTGTACAACAAAGAAAAAAATATTAGCAAAACAATTCATGAATTATCTGAAAATTTAAACTCAGAAAATATTGAAATAATTATTGTGGAAAATAATTCAACAGATAACTCAAAAATGATTGCTAACAAAGCTGTCAAAAATTTAAGTAATAAAAATATAAAATTAATCGAAAGCGAAAATGGTTTTGGCAACGCTCTAAAAAAAGGTTTTGAAAATAGTAAAAATAAATGGATTTACTTTGTACCTGCTGATTTTGAGTGTGGTTTGTCAGATATTGAGTTTGTAACTAACCAACAACTTCATCACAAGTACAAAGTATTTGCAGGCTCTAAAGCGCATCCAAAGACACAATTGGATCGTGAAACTTCAAGAAAAATTTATTCTATTATTTTTAATAAAATTGTCAATCTTCTTTTTGATACAAGAGTACTTGATACTCAGGGAACTTTGATCATTGAAAGACAGGCCTATGAGAAGGTGGATAAAGTAGTTTCAGAAGGATTTTTATTTACAACTGAATTAATTATTAAATTAAAGCAATTAAATATAGATGTTATTGAAGTTCCACTTAAACAAATCAACATAGAAAACAACACATCTACAGTATCGCCACTTAAAGATGGTATAAAAATGCTATATGGACTTTTTAGATTAAAAAAGCTAATCAAACGTATATAAACTTAAATAAACATTTACAGACAATATTTTAAGCCTATAGTTGTCTACAAGGTTTTTAAGTAGACTAAATAAAAAGTTATTGCTGTAGCAATTTAAAGCAAGAATAATTAATCTAATTTAGTAATATGTCAGATAAAAAATTAAATTTTGTACTAGCAAAATATAAAAATGAAATACAAAAAATTGTTCAGGTTGGCGCGCACGAAGGTCAAGAAATACCGATATTTGAAAAATATAATTTTGAAAAAATATACTTGTTTGAACCAAATGATACACCATTCCAGATTCTTGAAAAAAAAGTTGAAGATAAATCAAATTACAAGATATTCAAATTTGCTTTAGGAAATAAAAATTCAAAAGAAGAAATGTATTACTCTACTGAAAATCAAGGTCAAAGTTCCTCATTTCTAGCTCCAGAAGTTCATAAAAAAGTACAACCGAATATTAAATTTCAAGAAAGACGAATAGTTGAGATTAAAAAATTTGAAGATTTAAACATAAACAATATAGATTTTTTGATTATGGATGTACAAGGATTTGAATTAGAAGTCTTAAAAGGATTTGGTAGAAAAATAAATGAGCTTGACTTCATATTTACTGAAGTAAATAGAGATTATTTGTACTCTAATAATGTGCTGATTTGGGATTTGGACAAATACCTAAACAGACTTGGTTTTGTAAGAACTTGGACATCTTGGAGAACGGCTGACATGCCGTGGGGAGACGCTTTTTACTTAAAATCATCAAATATTAGTAAATTCAAAACGAAATATTTTTTATTAAAAAACTTATTACTTACAAGTAGTTTATTTTTTTATTTATACAAGGTACTAGATTTTCGAATCTACAAAAAAAGGCTAAAAAATATTTTAAAATCTTAATTTTGTTTTGAACAAAATCTAGTTCTTGGATAGTATTTATATAGTCCTTTAAGCCAGAAAAAAATGCAATCTTATAAAAGTTTAAAATATAAAATCTATAGCCAAGTAAAAATATTTATTTATAAATATTTTCTCAACACATATTATGAATTCGCAAAAATCAAGTCAAACGAGATTATTATTCATCATCATAGTGGACTGGGAGATGCTGTTGTATGTAACGGTCTTGTAAATTACCTTTCAAGCAGATTTGATAAAGTTTATTTAGCAGCTTACGAAAAAATATATGAACATTTGGATTATTTATACTCTGATAATGAATCTGTAGAATTGTTGAAATATCAAAAGGCTATAGATCTCTATAAAACAAGTAAAATGCCAATTTTAAGAGTGGGATTTGAAAAAAATAAAAAAAATTTTAATGAGTCTTTCTACGACCAGCTAGATTTGGATTATCAAGTCTCTTTTGACTATTTTTACGTACCATCTGATGAAGTAAGAGAAAAAGAACTTCAAGCACACTTAGTCAATGAATACTCGATAAAAGGCGATTTTTCATTAATTCATCAAGTGAGTTCTTATGGAAAAGTTAATCTAAATATAAATAGTTCTATTGAAAAAATATTTGTTGAAAAAGAAACGGATATCTTTAAGAACATTTTTTTATATAAAAAAGTTATTGAAAATGCAAAAGAAATTCACTGTATTGATAGTAGTTTTTTACATTTAGTTGAGCGAATTCCAACTAATGCTACTTTATATTTTCACAATTACAAAACAGAGACCCAGAAACCTGAAGAACTATTGTTAAGAAAAGATTGGATTATAATTGAATAAAATGGAAATCAATGCAAGTATTTCAGTCGGAGAATTAATTGATAAAATTACAATTTTGGAAATTAAATTACAAAAAATCAAGGATCCAAAAAAATTAGAAAATATAAATATAGAATTAGATACACTAAATCAGCACTTTACCGAAATTAAAAATGAAAATTTAAGTCAATTAAAAAATAACCTAAAAGAGGTCAATTTAAAATTATGGCAGATTGAAGATGATATAAGAGTATGTGAAAAAAATCAAAACTTCGATAAAAATTTTATTGAACTTGCAAGGTCTGTTTACATTACAAATGATCAGAGATTTGAGATAAAGAATTCAATAAATGAATTATTTTCATCAGAAATAAAAGAGGTTAAATCCTATGAACAATACTAACCTTTTTGCAAATTTTTTGAATTCATCAAATGAATATTGATGAATATTAAATTAACATCAGGATTAATTAACAAAAATATGTATTATTTTTTTTTAAAGCTTTTAATAAAGCTCTGTAAATAACTGCGCACTTTTTTATAGTAAATTAGAAGAGTTCCTCCAAGAGCTATCAAAGCTTGTGTTATAAAAGAAAATGATACGGGGTCAAGATAATTTAAAGTTGGCTCAAAAATATCAAACATAAAAATATTATAAATGATTTAGTAAGCAAAATATTAGTTTAGGATTTTTAACAGTGTTTTTTTTACTAAATACTTATCAAATTTTGGATAAAACAATGAATCAATGTATTCAGACTCTTTGTAATTAAAATGCAACATGTTTTCAAGATTTGGACTTTTAAAATTTAAAACAGGACCAATCTTGCCTCTAATTTCATTTTCAATTAAATTAATTCCAATTTCAGATTTTTTTAATCTTCTTCTTATCTTTTTTGGTGTATCTAAAAATCCAACTGTTTTTTTATTTGAGTAAAAAAACTCCAAAGCAATACCAGACCAATCTGTTATTAGGTATTCAAAAAAGCTATAGTCAATATTATTTTTTGTATAAAATGTAAAATTTTGACTTTTTTTTAATCTAGCAAAATTTTCAATATCCATTGTATGGGGTCTTAATAAAACTTCTAAACCTAGATCTTCTAAATTTGTTACTAAATCATATAAGTAAACTTTGTAATTTTCAGAAAAATAATTATTTTTACCCCAAGACGGGGCAATTAAAATTTTGTTTGAGGTCTCTAGTTTTGTGTTTTTATTTAAGTATTGATAGCCAGCTGTAACAATTTCTGTTGTTTTCAAATTTACTAAATGGCTTAATTGCTCAGAAATAACCTGATTTGGTGAAAATATCAAGTCAAACCCATTAAAAGAATTTTTGCTATAGTTTTCGTTTGGACTATTTAAGGAGTGAAAGAAATAAATATATTTAGGTCTATTGAATTTTGGTGAAACTTTAGATTTTTTAAAATAGAAATTCCCAACTCCTGGAGTTGTTGTTATAAAACACTTACAACTCAGTGACCTTAAAGATTCATTTAATTCTGCTTTATTTTTGAAGTAAGAAACTTTATCGTTTTTATAACCAAGCTCCTCACTAGTTTCTAAAGAAAAAATGTGATATTCAACATCTAAATCTTCTATTATTTCAATATATGGGAGTGTATATTTTAAATATCCTGAATTTTCAATAAACAACACGATATCTTTCATATCTATGATTGTAGTTTTATTCACCAAGATTTAGAATCATTAAATAACTTTAAAAAATTAAAAAATATGAGTAATTTGAAAATCGCAACATTAACTTTAGCTGCAGGAGATTCATTTTTTGATGAAGAATCAGATCAAACTTTTTTTTACACAAGTCTTATTAACTCCAAAAAAATATTTTTTGAAGATGTAGGAATATTTAAAAATTATTTTTTAATTTCTAATTATGAAGTAAATAAACAATCTACTCTTGAAAATCTTATATATAGTAAAAAAACAATTAATTATGGCAGTCTAGGCTCACTCATATATTTCTTAAATAAGATAGACCAAATACCACAAAAATTAATTGTTAATTACGTCGATAAAAGAATTACAAAAAAAGATTTTTTTAATTTATATCAAAATAGTCTTAATGCAAATACAATTTCTGCAAAAAAAACAAAAAGCAACTTAGAAGGTGAAGGGGAGGCTTTTTACGTTAGTGAAAAAAAATATTTTTTTAATGGATTTGTTGTCTTAGATAAACAGGCATTACAAAAAATTAAAAAATTAGATTCTCATTACCTTTTTAACAACATCACATATTTATTTAACACAGATTTAATTAATCAAAGAAATTCAAAGATTATTGAAAATAATGATGAAGTTTATGAAATTAGAGAAAAAAAGCAAATTGCTGAAATTATTCTTGGAAGCAAAAGCAAAAGTCTTGATAATCTAAGAACTATAAAATCAGCAAATATACCTAACTTTATAGTTCTCAATAAGTCTCAAGTTAAAAATGTTAAATCTGTTATTAGTAAATTAGATAAAAAGCTGATTATTAGGAGTGATTCAGATCAGGAGGATTCATTTACAGAATCCAATGCAGGTAAATTTCTATCTATTGGGCCAATAAATAAAAATAATTTGAATGAAGTAAAAAATGCGATAACGGATGTTTTTAATAGTTATGAAGATAATAGTGATAACAATAAAGTAATTATTCAGAATTACGTTAAAAACATAAAATCAAGTGGAGTAATTGTTACCAGACTATTGCAGAATTCGGCTCCATATTATTGTATTTCTTTATCAGAAAGTACAGATTCAGAAATTGTAACTTCAGGAAAATCAAATAGTCTAAAAAATATTTATATCAGTAAAAACGTTGTTCAGCTTGAAGAAAAGTATAAGAAATATACTAAAATTTTAAAACTAATCAGAGAGCTTGAAGAGACAATCAATTATGAGTATTTAGATATTGAATTTGCTATTAATGAAAATAACGAACTATTTTTATTGCAAGTCAGACCATTAGTTCTTAAAGAAACACCTACAGATAATAAGAAAGAAATAATTAAAGGAATTAGAAAGTTTCAACAGATTCAAAATAAAACTGTAGACCTTTATGGCTCGAGAACATTTTTAAGCAATATGTGCGATTGGAATCCAGCAGAGATGTTAGGAGAGTCACCAAATTATTTATCTCAGACATTGTACAAGACCTTTATTACCGACTTTTCATGGCATGAACAGCGAAGACAGTTTGGGTACAGGGGAAGAGTTAGGCAAAATTTAATGATTAACTTTGGAAATAAATGTTATATAGATGTCAGGGCATCATTAAATAGTTTTTTAACAAAAAGCTTAAGTGATGAAGATTGCGAAGCAATAATAAATTACCAATTAGAAATGCTAGAGTCCAACCCTGAACTACACGACAAGGTAGAATTTGAAATTGCTGAAACATCCTATATGTTTGGAATTGAAGAAAAGCTGTTAACCAAATATAAAGATATTTTAAGTAAAAAAACTATTGATATATGGATAAATGATTTAAAAAAATTAGAAAAAAATTACAAAAATATATTATTAAAAAATGACTCAAAAATAAAATCTTATTACAAAAAATTAAATTCAAAACAAGATTTTTTTCATAAAAATACAATTAAAGAAATAAAGAATTTAATGGCAGTTCCTTTTGCACACCATGCAAGACTAGCTTTTATTCATTTTTCCCAGTTGAACAACTTTGTAGACAATGAAGTAATAACCGTTAAAGAAAAACAGCAAATTATGAATAATTTGAATACAATATCTACAAAATTTTCTGAAGATTTGCTTAGAGTTAAAAATAAAAACCTATCATATTCACATTTTTTAAAAACCTATGGGCATATAAGACCTAACACTTATGATATAAATTCAAAAAGTATTTCTGAAAAAGGAATTGAATTTATAGATTTCTTACTTGATAATATTGGAAATAAAAATGAAGAAAAATACAATTTAACAAAAACGTTAAAAAAAATTGAGCATTATTTAGTAAAGAGAAGTTATATATTAAACGCAAATGAATGGTATGATTTATTTCAAAATTCTATTGCTTCTAGAGAAAATTCAAAATTTATGTATTCAAAAGCTGTAGATTTAACCTTGAATCAATTAAAGAATCAAAATTTAAAATTAGATGAAATTAGTAATTTAGATTTTTCTTTTTTTGTTGATTACAAAAAATACTCTAGTGAAAATCAGCCAAATTTTGAGCTACCCGATGCAATTTTTAGCTCCAATGATTTTTTGTTTTTTGAGAACTTCAATACTAAGCCCAACTACATTGGAAATAAAATAGTAAAAGGAAATATTAAATTAGCTGAAGATGATAAAAATCATTTATTAAAAAATAAGATAGTAATTTTGCCAAATGCTGATCCTGGATGGGATTGGGTATTTAATTTACCAATTATTGGATTAGTTACCAAATATGGTGGACCAAATTCTCATATGGCAATTAGGGCTGCAGAAAAAAACATAACAAGTGTTTTTGGTGTAGGAGATGAATTATTTAATAGTCTTAAAAAATCCAAATTTATGGAAATTGACCCAATTACAAAAAAGCTATACTTTGAGTAATGAAAACAGTTCTTTTAACATCAAGGTCAATAAAAAAAAATGATGAGATCTATTTTTCTTTAGACAAAAATTGGTTTAAATACCTTTTAAACACAAAAATAACATTAATTCCTAACTTACCTTCTAAAATGAGTGTTTACCTCGAAGAACCTTCATATTCTGGAATAGTTTTAGCTGGTGGTGGAAATATAAGAAAAAATACTTTGTCAAATAATGACTTTGACGATGAAAGAGAAATAGTTGAAGAACATCTTATTGAGTATTCTATAGCAAATAATATTCCTTTAATCGGCATTTGCAGAGGAATGCAAAAGATAATGACTGTGCTAGAAAAAAAAATTGAATTTATTGATAACAAAATAGGTATAAAGGATCCATATGAACTTTCAAATGCAATAAAATCTGAAGTAACATTTAAAGGCACAAGAACTTGTTATAACAATTTTTCTATTTTGTATGATAAAAATATCGAAAATTCATGGAATATTTTGTGTTTAGATAGTAACAAAAATATCTTAGCTGTCATTCATAAAAAATATAAGATACTTTCTTTCATGTGGCATCCAGAAAGAGACATGTCAGATTTTGAACTTATAAATTCTTTTTTAAATTGAAAGTAATTATCTTAACTGCAGGTTCCGGATCGAGACTAAAATATGGAAAACCTAAATCTTTAGTAAGCATAGATGAAAGAAAATTAATAGATATACAGTTAAGTCAGCTCAAACTTGCAGAAATAGATATAGAAGACATTACAGTAATTACTGGCTATAAAAGTGAATTATTTTCAGATTTCAAATTTAAAAAAATTAAAAATGAGAAATACAACATAACTAATCAAATGTATAGTATTTCACTTGCTAAGCATTACAAAAATGAAAAAGAAGTCTTAATTGTATACGGAGATGTCCTTTTTGAGAATTACCTTATCAAAGATATGTCAAACTCTTCTTTTGATTTTATAGTGCCGTCATATTCAAAATTTAAACAATTATGGAAATCAAGAGGAGACACTAAATTTGAAGATCTTGAAACGTTTGAAATTAGTGAGACATCCTCTTTGATGCAAATAGGAGAAAAAGTTATAGATATAAATTCAGTAAAAGGACAGTTTATGGGTTTAGTGTATTTTGATAATTACAAATTTAAAATGTTTTTAGAAAATTATGAATTATTTAACATAGAAAATAGCTATCAGAAATATCTGGAATTACAAACAACTCATTTTCTAAATTATTTGATCAGTAGATCTATAGATATAAAAATTCTGCCATATGATGGTTATTTTATGGAGTTAGATAGTCAATTTGATCTTGAGATTATTCAAAAAGGTATAAATTTTTAAATTAAACTTATTATGAGTTATATGAAAAAAAAATTTTTAATAGTAAATACATTTTTTATATTATATTTTTTAAACAAATTTTTGGTAAACAGATATCAAATCACACAAGATGAAACAAAATCGCTTTTAATTTATACTTTTATAGTTTTATTATTTTTTAATTTCATAAATATTATTTCATACTTTTTTATAACAAAAAATTCAAAAATCTTACTCTTAAATAGTATTTGGTTTTTTTTATTTCTAAATTATGGAAGCATAACTTATTTTTTTTACTTTAATAATTTGGAATTTTTAATGAAAATACCAAATTACAGTTTTCTTAGTTTTATTATCATATTTTCAATCGCTACGTATGTTGTTATAAAACTTAAGACAGATGAGTGGATTAAGCCTGTATTAATTTTTTATATTTTATTTGTCTTCTTAATAAATTTCCCTGTATCTTTTAATGGCGATTCTTCAAACAGCACAAAATTTAAAGAAAATTTAAATATTGAATTTCATACTAAACCTGATATTTACTTTGTACTATTGGATGGCTATCCTAATTTATCTATTGCTGAGGAATTTTACTCCTATGACACTGGTAAAATTTACGAGTTGTTTCATGAAAACAATATTGAAGTTTTCAATAACTCCACTGCTCCTTATAACAGAACTGATAACACACTATCCTCAATTTTTGAAATGGAGTATTTGTTTTTACCTCCAGAAATGTCTTTTAGAAGCAGGGAAGTTATATTAGAAGAATTTAAAAATAGTAATTCGAAATTTGAACAAATATTAAGAAAAAACGGGTATCAAATATATAAATATGGAATCAAAGCTTATTGTTCATTAGAAGATATTTGCCTAAATGATTATTTTCAAGAATTGAACACAAAAAACACTGTATTTTTTGACCTTTTAATGGAAACACCATTCAAAATACTCATTGAAAAAAATATCTTAGATACTGAAAATTTAGCAATTTTAGGCTGTACAGTAAATTGCTCAGAATCTTTAATAGATGAAAGCATAGTTGAGATAAGATCAAAAATTAATGAAAATAAAAATAAGCCGACATTTTCTTTTATTCATTTAATGAATTCACATGATCCCTATATTCTGGATAAAAATTGTCAGTTACTAGCTTCTCCAAACTATAAATTAGCAAAAGATGACCCCGATCAATTTAATGGGAATTTGGATTGTTCTTTTTCTGAAATGAGTAGATTAATAAACTTAACTAATTTACAAAATACAATATTAATTTTTCAGTCAGACCATGGGCCACAATATGAAGTTATGAAGAATGTAGTAGGAAATAATGTAGAATCATTAAGCGAAAATCAAATACTAAGTAGATTTACAACGTTTTCAGCGTCTAATGTTAACTTCTTTTGTCAAAATAGGTATGAAAATTTGTCTGGAGTAAACACATTTAGAATTTTGATTAACTGTTTATCTGATGAGAAACTACCAATATTAAAAGATAATAGTTATTTAATATTTGGAAATTCTAATCCGTCAATATTTGACATCACAGAAAAACTAAATCAAGTAAAAAATTAATTAAATCAATTTAGTTGCGACTTTTAATGTATCTAAAAGGTTTTAAAAGATAATAACGAATTTTTTTTATTTTACTTTTTAACCATTTGATAGTTTTAAATTTTTTATTTAGATATCTATTAAAAAACTTATTAAATGATACTTTGGAAATTTCGTTAGAATTAACTTTTGATTCATTAATTATTGATATCCAGTATTGTATTTTTAGTTTTTCCCATTTAAAAGTTTCCTGCTTAAAAAGTTCAACATATTTGTCAAGAACATCAATTGTAATAGAATTTAAATTTTCAAAATATATCACTGGTAAATCACTAGCGGAAGAGTATGTAGTGTGAGGAGCTGTTATTGGTATTGAGCCTGAATATAAAGCCTCCCAAAATCTATGTGTATCAATCCCATTACCCCAAGGAGATAATACGTATAAATTTTTTTGAAGATCATTATTGTATTCTTCCATACTTAATGTTGGCTGTTTAATAATTGCCCAGTCTTTATTTTTATAAGTTTGATAAATTTTATATCTATTTTTGTGATTAGTATTTTTATTAAAATTTATGTATAAAGTTTTTTGTTTTTCAGAGAACGGTAAACTTCTTAAATCTTTACCTTGAAGATTTTTTGGTGAAAATTCGTTTGCTATGCCTATAGGAATAGGTATTAAATTTTTGTCTTCAAATTCAACATTAATTGAATACCACTTACTAATGCATTTAGGCTTTCTAGAGAAGAGATTTTGATTAATTCCAATATCAGATTGATGAGTGATTAACTTTAAATTTTTTATATTTTTAACTTTTCGAAGCAATAAAAATAAATCATCAACAAACTCTAAACTGCAAAAAACAATATCGTTTTCTTTGATATTTACAAAATCTAATTTATAGGTTATTTGCAACTCATTTTTTTCAACAATATATTTGTTCGATATATTTAATTTTTCAAACTGATTGTGACTCACTGTTTCAGCAAAAACAAAATTAGAATTTCTTGCATAATTATAACTATTTATTAAATCACTGATCAACTTTTTGTCCTCTGATCTTTTTTAAACAGTACACAGTTTTTTAGTTTATTAATCAATAATAAGTAAGTAATATATTTTCTTGTAAAACTAATTATCACTCATCTTAATATATACATTCATTGCCTCGTAAGGGTTAACGTATAAATTCCTTATTGGATTTTTTAAGATATCTTCTGTATCTAGCTTTTTATAATTTTTCTTATAATCGTCAACACCACAATTATAAAAATCTGTCTTTTCTGCAACGCCCCAAATTACAGTAGTTGGATTACACATGATTACATCTGGCTCTTCTTCTATGTAATAGCTAATGTGATTAAATTCATTTGTCTGAACTTTATTTAATTCAATAAGTTTCTCAACTATATATTCTTCATAATGATTTCCTGGATGAATTATGTATGAAACATTAGGAATATCTAAATAATATAAGACCAAAAGATATTCTAAAGCTAAAATTTCATATTCATTATCAAATTCTTTATCTATTTGTTCAGACAATATTTTAAGTGGATAATTTTCGTACAATTGGGATGTTGTAGTTAAATTATTAAACGATGTTGGCGCAACTTTAAAAAGCAAAACAATAGATGCTATACCAATGCTCAGGCTTAGAGTTTTAATTTGTGTTGATTTTAGATATATTGTAAAAGTGCAAATAAAAAATATTAAGTAAAAAAGATGATGAGCGTAATTGTGATTTGCTATAAAATAAAGCGATAAAGATACACCTGAATTTAACACAATAATGTCTAATAAACTAACAAAACTCCTTTTAAAAAGAAAATTAAAAATAGTGAAGAGAATGATTAATAAAATTGAAAAGTATAAAAAGTTTTCATACTGATAAAACCTTCTTAAAACGACACTTAATTCATAGAACGAACTGTTGTTTACTGATCCCGAATAATTTAATGGTATAGAAATGTAATTTGCTAAATAGACATCTCCTAAATTATTTAGGAAGTAAATGAAAATAAAAAATATATGAGGTATAACAAAACCTAAGCAAAGTTTTAAAAATTTAATCCTTTTATTATCATCTAAAAATATTTTTATTAAATAAGGTATTAAAAACACAACAGACCCTTGGTTAATTAATGTTGAACAGGATATTAAAAATCCAATAAAGTAATAGTGACTGAATGAAGTAAGATTATTTTTTTTAATAAAAATTAATGTTGCATAGCCTATGAAGATTAAACAATAAATTTCAGAAAATTCACTTACAAACCATTCATGACTAGTTACTAAGATAAATAAAAGTGCGGAAAAAATAGAAGAGAAAATATTATTTTTTGATTTAAGATATACAATATTAAAAATTAGTAATGAACTTATATATATAAGAACGTCATTTAGAATTTTGAAATAAA
>MDSZ01226089.1_pt1 | contig 18878 bp, 19 predicted proteins | sample 811201 | NCBI WGS metagenome assembly MDSZ01 (sample SAMN05326647, study PRJNA326480) | marine metagenome | isolation source: seawater | place: Indian Ocean: North | collected 2010
AGCTAATTTTATTAAGTTTTTTTTTTGAAATAAGTATTTTATTAAATATTTAAGAATAATTGATGCAAAACCTTTATTATGAATATTCTGATTACCTATGAGGAAACCAATATTTGCATTTTGATTGTGCTTATCAATATAAATCGTACAAGTTCCTATAAAATTATTATTTAAAATTATTTTTAAGAAAAGATTTTGACTTTTTTTGAACGAATTTAAATATTTTATAGAAGTTTTATAATTGTGATTTATATGTCGTTGATCACTATATTTTAATAACTTTTTATCATTTAAAACACTCAGGTACTTCTTTGTAATATCTTTCTTTGTAAACCTCTTAAGCTTTAATTGATAAGGCAGATTCAGCATCATCAATTATTTTGTTTTTTTATGAAATCTTTTATCTCTTTAATACTTAAAAATTTATTATTGTCTGATGTATAAGAAAAATTTAACATAACATTTTTTCCTTTTTCACCTTTAGATCCAATTTTAAATTTTTCAATTTCTTTTTTAGACAATGTGTAAGAAGGTAGTTGTAAAAAATAATTTTTAAATTCTATTAGCAAATTGTTATCATCTTTAGCTGTCATGGCTTCATGAATTTTTTCACCTGGTCTTATTCCAACGATTGAATGTTTTTTATTATTATCAATCGCTTTTGCTAAATCAATTATCCTAATTGAAGGGATTTTGGGAATTAAAATTTCTCCACCTTTCATCATCTCTAAACTTTTTAATACAAAGTTTACACCCTGATCTAAACTAATTACAAATCTTGTCATCAATTTATTAGTTATTGGAAATGGAAATTTAGTTTTTTTTAATTTATCAAATAACTCAACAACAGATCCTGTAGATCCATAAACATTTCCATACCTTACAACTGAAAATAATGGACCTTTACCTGCTGATAGATTGTTAGCAGAAATTATTAATTTATCTGATGCTAATTTAGAAGCACCATATAAATTTATAGGGTTTACGGCTTTATCTGTTGATAAAGCTATTACTTTTTTAACTTTGTTTTCAATTGATGCCAATACAATATTTTGAGCTCCATAAATATTTGTTTTTATACACTCTATTGGATTATATTCTGAAGCAGGAACTTGTTTCATTGCAGCAGCATGTACAATTACATCTATATCTCTTGTAGCAATTTTTAATCTTTCAAAATCTCTTACATCTCCAATAAAATATCTTAGACATTTATATTTTTTTGGAGAAAATTTTTCTGTCATTAATGATTGTTTGGATTCACCTCTTGAAAATATAATTAATCTTTTTGGTTTATATTTCAGCAATACATTATTAACAAACTTTTGCCCGAAAGAACCTGTTCCACCAGTAACTAATATATTTTTATTATTTAACATATTTATATAATTTTTAATTTTTTCCAAACAAACTCAAAAGCTTTATAAATGTCATTGATATTTTTTTTTGAAAGTTCATACAATGCAATTCCCTGAAAAGCTAATAAAAGTTCGTTGTGATATTTTTCTGCAACTAAACAGTTATTTTTACTGTACTTTATTGAGGTATTATGAGGTTTCCAAGGGTATCCTTTAGATCCATAGCAAATTTTTTTTTGAAAAATTGGTTGTTTGTGAAGATTTACATATCCTTCAGCCAATCCTTGCAAGCCCGTTTTATCCAATTCCTCTTTAATTTTCTTTCTTGAATGTCCAATTTTGTTTAACTCTAATAAAATTGGAATGTTGTAAAAAACATTTTTAATATTCTTGTAATTTTTGGGTAACTTTAAAAAAGGCAGCTTATTTAATTTACTAATAATTAAATTAGAAATTTTAATTCTCTTTTTTATAATATTATTTAATTTTTTTAATTGCTCTATACCAATTGCGGCTTCTATTTCTCCCATTCTAAAATTATTACCAATCATATTTATCAAATTTTTTTGCTTGAGGATTTAGACATTATTGCTTCCGCATGATTTCTTAATAATCTTAATCTCTTTGCATAAGTTGAGCTATTTGTAACTAAAATACCCCCCTCTCCTGTATGAATGTGTTTATGATAATTTAAGCTATAACCACCAATATCGCCGATTGTAGCACTATGCACACCATAGTACAAAGCTCCTGGTGATTGAGCACTGTCACATATAATTTTAAGATTATTTTTTTTTGAAACTTTTTTTAATTCACTATAATTAGCTGGCATTCCAAAAATATCAACAACCATAATAGCTTTCGTTTTTTTAGTAATTAATTTTTTTATGGACTTAATAGAAATACAAAAAGAATCAGGATCTATGTCAGCAAATACTGGTATTGCATTCCAATGCAATATGGCTGCGGAACAAGCTGTCATAGTCCAAGTAGGTAAAATTATTTCATCACCAGGTTCTATTCCCAAAGCTCCTACAGCACAAGTAAGACCTGTAGACCAAGAATTAACTAAGATCGCATGTTTTACTTTAAAAAATTTTTCAACTTTTCTCTCAAATTTTTCGACAAAGTAACCGCCTGCTAAACCTTGTTTTTTACTTGCAATAAAACCTGATAAATTTCCAGATTTAATTACTCTTGATGCAGCGATTAATTCTTTATTATTATATGTATTAAACTTTTTAAATTTATAATTTATTATTTTCTTTTGCATTTTAAAAATACCTTATGAACTTCTATTGCATTTTCAATTGATGATAAACTATATTTTTTTTTATTAAAAAATTTTTGTATATTCTTATACACATTGTTAAAATTTTGTGAAAGTTTAAGCTTATACAAACTTGAATTTCTGTATGATTTTATCAGAAAAGTTTGATCTATATTATTATAAATCAATTTATTATTTTTATTTTTTATTGAAAAATGATGATAGTTTTTTTTATAATATTTATTTTTAAAAATGCACATATTATTATTTTTAAAATATAAATTAAAATCCAATATAAGATCTTTTTCAGTTTTTTTCTTTTTTAACAATTTAACTTTTTGTAATTTACCAAAGAGTTTAATAAACAAACTAACAAAGTGGCTAGAATTATTTTGATAATTTCCTGAAAAATCAATATTTGATTCTGAATTATATTGAAAAATTTTTTTAATTTTACTTAAATTTTTATCGTAATCTCTAAAATAATTTACAAAAATAATTATTCCTTTTTTTTTACAAATTCTTCTTATTTTTAATGACTGTGAAAGTGTTGGCGCAGCAGGCTTCTCAAGTAAGAGAGCTTTAGGGGGAAAACTTAAAAATTTTAATATTTTAATTAAGATTGATAAATGTGAAGAAGTTGGAGTTGATATTATAAGAAGATCTATTTTTTTATTTTTTAAGATATTTATATTATTAGAGGTTTCACAATTAAATAAATTCTCTGCTATACTGCGTTTTTTTTTTACTGGGTCAATTGCGTAATTTAATTTAAAATTTTTTTTAAGTTTTTGTAAACTAAAACTGTGTGTAAATTTTTCAAATTTATCAGTTCTATAAAAAACTTTACCCAAACCAATGAGAGCAACTTTAATTTTCATTTATATTAAAATTTTTAACGAGTTTAAAAGATTTATAATTATTATAAATTTGTTTATTTTTATCTAGACAAATAATTAATTTTTTTTTTAATTTCTGAGCAATTAACATTGCGGTAGAATTGGCACCAAATATGTAATTGGCTAATCCTATTTCATTTACCAATGTAAGGTCTGAAAAATTCACATTTTTAAATTTGCTCAGCTTTTTTTTTATATAAATTTTATTTTTTTCTTCTGGATGTGTCCTAATTTTAATTGATATTTTTTTTTCGTCTATATTATTTTGTTTAAGAAATTTCAAAAAATTATCGAATGATTTTTTTTCATTTTCTTTGATTTTTTTTGTTAATCTATTATCTCTTTTATCTTTGTTTAAAGATCCCATTAAGTATAAAAAATTATTGCCATTTGATTTTTTTTTATTTTCAATTTTTATATTTAAAAGAACTATTTTAGTGGTTTTTGGAAAATAATTTTTTGAAAATTGAAAAGTTTTTTTATCTGCAACCCATACTTCTTGGGGAAGTAGAAGTTTATTTTTATAAATAAACCTTTTTTTTAAATTTATCCAATGATCAACAAAAACTATTAATTTTTTTTTTTCTAAAAATTGATTAATATAGAATTTTTCATAATTTGTCTTACCTGTGCCAATAATAATTTTATTAAATTGATTATATTTAAATTTTAAATCGTTATTTTTAAAATATCCTAGTTCTTCTCTAAATAATTCTAAAGCTGGCTTTTTTAGATAGTATTTGAATTTACTTTTATTTTTTTTACATATTCTAGATAAAAAAAAAGCGCTTCCTGCGTCTTTGCAAATTACACCAATTTTTTTCATATATTTTTATTATGATCCAAAGTAAAAACTAAATCTTTGCTTTTTATAAAATTTTCAATTTTTATTTGAAAACTTTTTTCAAAATTTTCTTTTTTTTCACTATTTAAAATCCAATAATCATAAACTTTTTCTGTCCATTGTAAGTGATAATTGTTTAATTTTTTTAGAAGGTGATCATAGTCAAAAAACCAGTTTTTATCACAATAAATATAATGGACATAATAAAATTCTAATACTTTTTTTTTATCTATTTCAAATTCAAAATCTTCTAAATTTGTAAATAATTTTTCATATTCATCATAATTTGAAACATGCCTATTAAAATTATATGAAAAGTGTGGATTTGTATCTCCTCCATTAATTACTTTAATATTTTTATAAGCATATTCATGTGCAGCTGTTCCAAAAATAGTTAATACAACGTTAATACCTGATTTTATAATTTCGTTGTGAGTTGTGTTTGGATCTAAGGTAACTATATTAGAATCTTGTATTATTTTAGACACATTTATTCTTGTGAATTCTTGGTACCATTCCCATTTTTCTCCCATTCTAGGATGTGTCTTTAAATACCAGTCGTATTTTTTTGTTTTTTTCGACATATTTGCCAAAAATTTCATCCACTCAAACATATCGGGAAATGGGAATAAACCACCTGAATGAGGAGCGTCAATAAAATCGTGAGGTAAAATTAAAATTTTAACTTTATCATTTTGCTTTATCTTAGATAAAATTACATTCTTTTCACTGAAAGCAGATCTTGTTACATATGGCAAGTCTTCATTGCTACCTTTAAATCTTTCCTCCATTCTTTTTTCTGCAATATATAAAGCTTTTGTTTGCCTTTCAGGAGGCAACTTTTTAAACATGTGAGGATAATTTTCTGCCTCGCATGAATAAAATAAGTTTTTTTTTGTAAGTCTTTTTAATCTATTTTCTTTAACTTCTAGTGAAAGTATATCCTTATTTAAAGCAATTCTTACCGGTATGCCCATGGTGTAACAACCATGTGTGCTTAAAATTGCCTTAACTGAATTTTTTTCAAAATAATCTATCCAAAAATAAAAAAGTTTAATAAAATCTAACAGAAAATCTTTAAAATCATTTTCTTTAAAATCAATTGTTGGCTTTTGATTTCCATTTCTTGTTAAATAAGTATCATAAACTAAATCACCTAGATAAATATTATTTATATTAATACTAAGAATGTCATTTTTTGTTTTAATACTTTCATAAATTTCCTTAAATTTTTTATCAGATTTAAACACAATAGATTTATTAATTTTAGGAAAAATAAATTTGTTTACACCAAATGATTTATAAACTCCAAAAAATCCTAAATTAAGCAAAGGAGATATAGTTCTAAAAACTCTTTGTTTTAAATTTGGAAGCAAATTATAAGTCATAAGTATATGACTATAAAATGAGACTATATGATAATTTTTTTTTTTAAAGTAAATAGAAAAATAAGAAAAAATAATATGAATGATATTAAATGAATTAAACTCTAGTAAAACTACATCTTTTCTATTTATATTTTTTTGATTTATTTTTTTTAACCGATCTAAATTAAACTTTCTAAAGTCTTTAAATAATAAAAAATTTCTAATATGACTTATCATGTGAGATTGTTATTTATTTTTATTATGGTAAAATCAACTTAATTTATGAATTTTTAAAAAAATTTACTGTTATGCATATAGCAATAATACCAGCAAGATCAGGAAGTAAAAGAATTAAAAACAAAAATATAAAAAAATTTATTAACGAACCAATAATAGCTAAAACAATTAAAATTGTGCGAAAATTTAATAAATTTGATAAAATTTATGTTTCTACGAATTCAAATAAGATAAAAAAAATAGCAGAAAATTGTGGTGCTATAGTTCCTTTTTTAAGAAATAAAAAACTTTCAGGTGATAAAGTGATTACTCACGATGTAATAGTAGACTTGTTAAAAAAAATTAGTTTAGAAAATGTTGAAACTGTTACATGTCTATATCCAACTTCAGTATTTATAGAGAAAAAACATATTATCGAAGCTAGGAAAATTCTTAAAAAAAATAAGCAAAAATATGTATTTAGTGCAACTAAATATGAGCATCCAATTCAAAGAGCATTTTCAATAAAAAAATATAAAGCTTCTTTGTTTCAAAAATATAAACTTGAAACAAGAACGCAAGATTTTATAAGCTATTATCACGATGCGGCGCAATTTTATGTTGCAAAAAAAAATACATGGTTAACTTCTATATTAAATTTTGGGAAAAATGGATTAGCTATTCAAATAGAAAATAACAAAGTTCAAGATATTGACCACCCAAACGACTGGAAGTTAGCTGAATTAAAATTTAAATTGAGATAAGTATTTATATTATTTTAATTGAATTATTTTCAACTTTTACGATTCTGTCACATATATTTAGTTCATTTTTGTCATGAGAAATCATTATTATAATTCTATTATTTTTAATTGTTTTTATCATCTCTTGAATATCTAATTTATTTTTTAAATCTAAAGAAGATGTTGGCTCATCTAAAATCACTAAAGCACTATCAAAATATAATGATCTAGCAATAGAAATTCTTTGAATTTGTCCAACAGATAAATTATCTCCAAATTCAGACACTTGAGTTTCAATCCCTTTATCTAGATTGTTTATCAAATTTTCAAGTTTACAAAGTTTGATGCATTCATAAACTTTATTTTTATCAATTAAGTTTTCGTCTATACCATATGCAATATTATTTTTTAAAGATGAGTTTTGTAAATAATTTTTTTGAGACACATATGATATTCTTGGAATAAAACAATTATCAGAGTTTAAATTATTTATAAATCTTTGTCCTTCAGTAGGCTCGAGCAAACCTACTATAACATTAACCAAAGTACTTTTTCCTGCACCTGACACACCGGAAATTCCATATAAATTGTTTTTGTTAAATTCTAAATTAATATCTTTAAAAATATATTTTTGATTTTCACTATATCTAAAACTGACGTTTGTTAATTTTATATTTTCTAAGTGTTTGATTTCTATTTTATTCTCCAAAAAATTATTTTCATTTTTTAAAATATTTTGATCATTTTTATTTATTTCATTTTTTAAAATGATCATATTGGGAATAAATGAACTATAATAATTAAGAAAGTTTATTAATTTTGTAAAAAAAGGGATTGCGCGATAAGAAATAACCAATACTACCATCAAAATTGATAAAATTTCCTCTTTTTTTGTTTCGATTTTAAGTAGAAAAATTAAAATAGAAGCAATTATTATCACCCCTAAAAACTCAACCAATATTTTGGGTAAATTTTGAAAAAAACCAAGTTTTGCTATCTTATAACTATTTTCTTTCGACATCTCATAGAATTTGCCTTCAAAAAACTTTTCTTTTCTTAAAAGTTTAATTTGGAGAATATTGTCAAGAGAGTCTTTAGTGCTCTTAATAATTTGAGATGTTAAAAAAAGCAGTCTATCGCCTAGGTTATAAAACATTTTTCTAGAACTTAAATAAAAAATAGTTCCGAAGAGTGCTAGAGGTAAAAAAACTGATACAAAAATTTCAAAATAAAAAAATATAAAATATATTAAAATTCCTATAAAAAGAATTAGATCATTAACAACAATTAAAAATCTCTCAAGAAAGCTAGAATAGCTTGAACTAACCATTGAGATATTTCTTATGACATTTGAAGTTTTTTTTTCACCTATATGATATGTATATGGCAAATTAATGTGTAATTTATAAAAAAAATTAGTTATTTTATATCTCATTTCTGCATAAAAATTTAATTGAACTTTATTTGAAATAATTAAAAAAATAGTTTTTAGGAAAAATAATAAAACTATAGTCAATAAAAAATAAATTTTTATATTTATATCTTCTAAATTAAAGTTTAAGTTTAGATAATTAATTAAATAAAACTTTTCGTTTAATGTATCTGGGTATACTAATATATTTACAAATGGTATAATTATACCAATATTGATTACCTCGACTATAGTAGCCAAAAAATATAAAATAAAAATTAAATAAATTCTTTTAGATTTAAAAAATCTTTGAATAAAAAAGAAGTAACTTAAAGCTTTTTTTAAATCATTCATTTATTTAATTTAAATTAATTTATTTTTAATAATTTTAAAATTTCTTTTTTTAAAGGTGTGCCTTCATTAAAATTTTTGGGGCACTTTTTGTTTAAAATCTTATTATAATATAAAGGACTTAGGCCATGTCCTGGCCTAATTACTTTAATATTTTTTTTTGTAAATTTTTCACCTTTTTTTATTTTTTCAGATACAAATATTGATCTTCGATTAATTATATTTTTTTTTTCTACATCAGATCTAAAAAAATATGGCTTACCTAGCAAGCTATAGGCTAAATCAACATCTTCACGTAATTTTTTAATTTCTTTCCCCTTTAAAGAAAACGCAATATCTGGACCCTTTATTTGGTTGTGAAGAGCTATATGTTTTTCAATTACCTCTGCACCAGCTGCAACTGCCATTGAACTTACCAAATTATTTAATGAATGATCAGATAATCCAATCCTACAACCAAATCTATTTTTTAATATTTTTATATTATTAAGGTTAAAATCTTTTAAATTTGAGGGATAATTACTTACACAATATAATAATGTAACATCGGCAGCTTTTAATCTTTTTACAAATTCAAATGTTTTTGTAATTTCTTCTAAATCAAAAGTACCTGTTGAAATTATAATAGGTTTTCCCGTATTGACCACTTTTCTTATTAAATTTTTATGATGCATTTCTAAGGAAGCAATTTTATATGCTGGACACTTTAAACTTTCTAAAAAATCTACAGCTTTCTCATCAAATGGAGTGCTAAAAATTTTAATTCCAATTTTTTTGGAAAAAGAGAATAGTTTTTTGTGCCACTCATAGGGAGTTTGTGCTTTTTCATAAAGTTCCCATAAGTTTTGACCTTTCCACAACCCTTTTGAAATTTTAAAAAAACTTTTCTTTGATTTTAAAGTAAGAGATTCGGGTTTATAAGTTTGGAGTTTTACCGCATCAATTCCATTTTTTTTTGCCTGAATTATTAATTTTTTTGCATGATTTAAACTCCCACAATGATTGGCCGATATATCCCCAACAAAAAAAGGTGTTTTACTAAAAAAAGAACTTTTCATTATAATTAAATTAGAATATTTTTTAAAATAGAACATTTTAAATTATAGTCACTAAAATAATCTAATTCGAATTAATGAAAATAATAAATTATGGAAAGCAATATTTAGATAATAAGGATTATAATGAAGTTAAAAAAGTTCTAAAATTAGACGTAATAACTAGAGGAAAATTTGTAAATCAATTTGAAAAAAAAATATCAAATTTAGTTAATTCTAAATTTTCCATAGTATGTAACAGTGGTTCCTCAGCTTTATTTTTGTCTTTCTTGGCTCTAAATTTAAAATCTGGGGATAATGTCATAATGCCTGCGGTAAATTTTATTGCATCATACAACTCTGCAGTTTTTTTTGGAGCAAATATTTACCTGGCAGATGTCGATAAAAATACAGGTCAAATGACACCAAATAATGTAAAAGAATGTATTAAAAAGTTTAATATTAAAAAATTAAAAATTATCCTTACACAATACCATGGTGGTTATCCTGAAAATATTTATGAATTTTATAGATTAAAAAAAAAATATAATTGTAAAATAATAGAGGATGCTTGCCATAGTTTTGGTGCAAGCTATAAACATAAAAATAAAATTTATAAAATAGGATCTTGTGTCCACTCAGACTTATGTACTTTTTCATTTCATCCACTTAAAACAATTACAACAGGTGAAGGTGGGGCAATAACAACAAATTCAAAAAAATTAAAAGAGCTTTTAATTCAATTTAGATCTAACGGTATAATTAAAGATAAAAAATTTAATTGGATATCTAAATCCAATAAAATTGGATTTAATTTTAATCTCACAGATTTTCAATGCGCTCTTGGTTTAAGTCAATTAACAAAAATTAATATTTTTCTAAGAAAAAGAAAAGTGATTTACGATTATTATAAAAAAAATTTAAATAATCTTAAAAAATTTAAATTAATTGAATATAAAAAAAATATTTTTCCAAGTTATCATTTATTTTTTTTACATTTAAAAAATGCCTCATTAAAAGCAAAGAAAAAGTTTTTTAATTACATGAGAAAGAATAAAATAAACGTGATGTATCACTATATTCCAATTTATAAATTTAAGAGTTTTAAAGGGAAATATATTGGTCGAAATTCAAACAAATATTTTCTATCATCAGTAAGTTTACCTATTTATTATTCTTTAAATAAAAATCAGCAAAAATATATTATAAAAAAAATAAAAGCTTTTTAAAAAATATGAGTCAACTAAATAAATTTTTTATAATAGTATTTTATTATTCTTTTTAAAAGGTAATACGAGTATTTTAAAATAAAATCTATGTTGTAAATTTTATAAAATAGATTCTTAAAAATTTTTTTTTTGTATGTATAATTATTTCCAACAACTAATAAATAACAGTTTCCCTTATACGGAACCTCATAGACTTTTTGATTCAATTGATTTATTAAATTATCAATTTTTTTTCTATTCGCCAAAAATCTCCAATCAAAACTATTATAAGAAAATAAAAAAAAATATTTTATTTTCAAATAATCATCAATGATAAGTATTTGATGATCTTTTAATCCTTTATTTATTATTGAATTAATTTCTTGTTCTAAAGGAGCTGATTTTTCAATTAAATTTTTATCAGAAGTTCCGTGAGCATCTAAGAATATAACATCGAATTCATCAGAATAATATTGTTCTATTTTTTCAGCACTATCTCCCTGAACAATTTCCAGTCTATCGCTTTTAATGAAAGAATTAAATTTTTGTTTTCCTAATTTAATAAAATTATTATCAATTTCAATTGAAACTACTTTTTCAAAACCTAACAATAACATCTCATGGGCTGATTGACCTTCTAAGAAGCCTGTCTCAAGATATTTACATTTATTATTGTTTTTTAAAACATTATCTTTAATAAAATTCTGTAATTCTTTAGAAATCATGTTTTAGCAATTAATTTTTTTGTAAAATAGCTATAGATGAATTTTGTTCAAGAGCTAAAAGTATATAGTTTTTAGTGTTAAATAAATCTCTAATTCTTTTGCCAATCTCAATTTGTTTATCAATAGTAATTTTTTTTTCTAATATATTATAGGTTAGTTCAAATAAAGATTTTGCCTTAAGACTTGATAATAGAAATTTTATCTCATTGTCATTTTCATATTCAATGATTATTTCAGATGGCGCTATTGCAGGATTAAAATAATAAAGAGGTTCTTCAAAACCATGTTTTTTATGTGATTTATATAATGGATATTTTTTTCTATCTTTTTTCGAAACATAATCATAATGATCACCATACGATGAAATAGCCCAACCATAATTAAAAATCTTGTCTTTATTTATTTTTATTAAATTTATCTCATCTCCACCTTTTGACTGATGTTCACTTGAAAAAATTAAATTATGAAAATTTGAATAAACTAATCCTTGTGGATTTTTATGACCCATTGTTACTATTCTAAATTTCCTGGAGTCTAGATCAATTGAAACAATTTTTCCGAACATTGAATTCGGATCTTGTGCTGGAAATAAATTTAATTGCTCGCCTATTGAAAATAATATTTTATTCCCAGATATTTTTTCTATTCTTCCCCCAGTTCCTACAACTACATTTTTAGTACTTACACATTCAGGATAAGAAAAGAATTCTTTAAAATTCATATAACTTAAATTAATATCAGAATATATAATTGATGTATTATAACACGCATCCTTAATTTTTTTTGCGTAACTTAAATATAATTTGCCATCTATTACTTCTGAGTCTCTTATTTGGGATGTGATATTTTTTTCATTAACATTATTTAAAAAAGATTTAATATTTGATGATAAAAAATTAACACTTAAATTTTTTTTGTTCAAATTACTTTCATCGAAATAATACATATTTCCATTTGAGAAATTAATTAATATTTTATCTTTAAATTTTTCTATATAAAAAGATCCAGAAAAATTTTCCTCACTTTCATAAATATCCATGTTAGTACTTTCCAAATTAAATATTTTTATATTATTTAGCTTTCTTTTTCCTATTTCCTCAATTTTGGTTTTGCTTATTAGTTGCCCGTTATTAAATTTTTTTTTTAAAAAATTGAGTTGATAGTTTAACTTTTTATTTTCTTTTCTTAATTCAGAAATTTGTTGACCTTTTCTAATTATATCCTTTTTTTGATTTTTAATTGTTGAATAAACTAATATTTTTTCTTTTAAAAAAATTTGAACTTCCTCTGATAAATTTTTTTTTAAATATTCTTTTACACTTGAATTTGTTATAGTTAATAAAAAAATACCTGAAAAAATAATTATTATAAATATTTTAATTAAGTTAACTTTCTGAAACACGATAATAAATTTTTGTTATAATTTACACTTTTATTAGTTAAAAAATATCCAAGAGTTTTATTTATTTCTTTTTTGGAATAAATTCTTTTAGTACGCATAAATCGTAATACTTGAGAACTTAAATCTCCTATGTTTTTGTTAATTAATAAATTTGGAAATCTATTTAACTCTTTTAGATGTATCATATTATTTAAAGTATTTCTATGATTGAAAAAATTTTTACTTTTTAATCCTATCAAAATTATTTTTTTATAAAACATACAAGCCTCAAGTATCATTGTAGTTGGTCCACTTATCACTAATTCAGCATTTTTTATTAAAGATGGATAATAGCTCAAATTTGTCCTAACTCTCCCATCTACCTTAGAATTTTTATCTATTTGTACATCAGGATCAAATATAACATTTTTTAATTTTGAAATATCGTATGTTTTTGAATGTGATCTGTGAGGGTGTGGTCTAAAAACTACTTTATAATTTTCAAATATTTTATTTTTTGAAATTATTTCATTTAATTCACATAACGTCTCCTGTACTCCATCATAAATCCATGATTCTAAGACCAAAAAATACTTAAATTTAAAATAACTTTTTAAATTTTTTGTTTTGTTTCTATAAAAAGTTTCATACTTTGGTGTTCCAATAATTTGGATTTCTTTTTTTTTATAATTATTACATTGAATAGCATGCGACATGCTTTGCTTACCCCAAACAGTAATGAACTTTGGCTTAGGATCTATGTAAGATTTACTTGATGGATTGTCCCAATTATCACACATCAACAACGTTTTATGTTTAAAATTATTTGTAATTGCAAATAATGCAGGATGATTACCTCTATTTGGAAATGCAATTAAATCAGGTTTGTAATTTTGTACAATTTCTACAATTTTATTGTTATTATATTTTTTTAGATATTTTTGTTTAATACTAGAATTATTTTTTATTAGCTTAAATAAATAATAATTTTTTAACTTTATAAACTTTAAATAAATTCTTGGTAAAAAAAAAAATATAGATTTAATAAAACTTTCTCCAAAATATTTTAAATTCACTTTCAAGTAAATTCCTTTATTTTGGAATCTAAATGTTTTTGAAAGATTTTCATTTATTATGCTATTTGACCAATTTAACAAATTAAAATCTTTAATTTGTTCCTTTGAAAATTCGAATGAACCTATACAATCTTTGTGTCTTTGAAAATGCTTATACTTAAAAATACTTTTTTTTTCTAAAGCAAAGGCTATCTTAAAATTTTTTTTTAAATTTTGTACAACTTTATTTTCATAAAAATTTCTTAAGTATTCATCAGATACAAAAATAAACAAAATTTTTTTTTTTTCATTTAAAATGTTTATTTATCAAATATCTAGCTAAAAGCAGATCTTTTTGATCATGAATATCAACTGAATTATCAATAACTAATGGATAACAATTCTTACCCATAAATTTCCAAGGTAAGTATCCATTATTTTTTATAATTTCTTTTGTTCTTATTGTCCAAAAATTATGACATAGAAAATAATTATTTTCTAAGTCTTGTCTATTTGTTGAAACATTTTTTGTATTATTAAAATAAGGTTTAAGTTTACCGCCTGCTAATCTTTTTGCTCTTAATGGATGAAAATCATTATTTATTTGTACTGGAACAACCGAAGATATTTTTTTATTTTTTTTTAAGATTGAGATACTTTTCTTTATCCATGAGCTTTTAATAGTAGGGCTATTAGCCAACAAAATTACAAGTATATCAGGAATTATTTTATTTTTTTTTAAAAACTCGATGGAATGAAGCAAAACATCTATGTGCTTTGAATTTTTCCTCGAATATTTTTTTGGTCTTAATATTGGTTTAAAACCTCTACTTGAGGCAGCTTTTAATATTAAATCATTTTCACTAGATACAAAAAAATCATCTATTTCAGGAACATTTTTTGCTGCTAAACATGGATAATCTAATATTTTTTTTTTATAAATTTTTAAAACGTTTTTATTTTTTAATGAACTACCACCCTTCCCAGTAAGTAATGCAACAATTTTCATAATTAATAGATTACTTGCATCAATAAAGCATTTTTATAAATAAAACAATTCAAAACAAAACTCTAATATAAAAAATAAAGAAATGTTACGTAATTTATATTATAAGAGATCAATAAATTACTAAAATACTAAACAGAAATTTAAACTATGAAAAACAAAGAAAAAAAAATAAAAAAGTATATTGATATAATTAACAAAATACAAAAAACTAGAAGTAAAAACAATGTTAATTGGATGAATATACTTAAGATAGCAATAAAAAATTCACCAGAAGAAACAATTCAAACTATGAAAAAAATTAATGATAATGATAATAAGATAACAAATCTTTTCAAAAAAATGAGTAATGAAAAGTAAGATACTTTTTTTTGGTGACTCCATAGTAAAGTACAAGAATAATTCAAAAACAAATAGCTGGGCTAGTCAATTAATTAAATTAATAAATAGTAATTCAAAAGAAAAATTTGCATTTGGGACATATTCATATGTCGGATTAAACTCTAGAAAAGCATTAGAATTACTACCACAAATTTTAATCAAAAATAAAAATTCACAAATGATAGTTATCCAAATAGGGATTAATGATAGTTGGCATTATAAATCTCTAAATGGATTAGCTAATGTAAGTTCAGAAGCATTTGCATCAAATTTAAAAGAAATTTACTTAAAATGTTTAAAATATAAAATTAAAAACGTTATATTTTTAACTTACCATAAACTTTTAAAAAACAGATTAGAAATAAATCAAAAAAATTTAAATCAAAATTTAAAAACTTATATAAATATAATCAAAAAATTTTGCAAAAATAACAATTTATTTTGTATCGATATTTGGAATGAAACAAAAAATATAAAATCTAAAGATATTTGTTTAAAATTACCGGATGGTGTTCATCTTAATGATAGAGGTGCAGATATTTACAGTAAAATAATATATAAAAAATTAAAAAAAAAATTTTATGAAAAAATTTAATGTTGGCGTAGTTGGTGTTGGACATATAGCGAATGCCTTTCACATTCCCTCATTTATAAAAAATAAAAGTGTCAAAAAAATTTATATATTTGATGTTGAAAAAGAAAATCTTAAAAAAACTTCAAAAAAATTCAAATTTCTAAAAACTTTTACAAATTTCAAAAAAATGATTTTAGATAATAATATAAATATTCTAAGCATTTGTACCCCACCCGCTTTTCATTTCAAATACATTCTTGAAGGAATTAAATATAATCTGAATATGATTGTTGAAAAACCATTTGTTACGTCATCTAAACAACTCAATTACATTAGAAAAAAATTAAGAACAAAAAAAATTAATTGTTATTGCGCTTACCATCAGCGCTATAGACCAATTTCCGCAAAAATAAAAAAAATAATACAAAATAAAAAAATTGGGAAAATTTACTATGTGAACATAATTTATAGACGTTTCAGAGGAATTCCAAAACATAGTAAATTTTTTTCACTTAAAAAATATTCAGGTGGAGGACCTTTGATAGATATAGGGACACATTATTTCGATTTAATTGGTTGGTTTTTAAATTTTCCAAAAATAAAAAATTATCAAAATTACTCTTTAAAGAAAATTTTTTCCTCAAAAAAAAAAATTCAAACATCTCCATTTAAAAAATTTGAAAATGAAGAAATGGCTACTGGACACTTTGAACTTAACAACGGTTGTGTAATTAAATATGAACTTAGTTATGCACTTAATGTAAAGGATGAAATATCAAATATAGAAATTTTTGGTACAGAAGGAATGATTAAATGGCCAGAAGGAAAAATGGTCTTGATAAAAAACAACAAAAGATTAAATAAAAAGATAAGATTTTCCAGGAAAAAAGCCAGTCAAATACAAACAGATAACTTTATTAAATCTTTATCTGGAAAATTTCAAAAATCAGATTTAAATGAAATAAACTTTACTGTAAGCCTTATTGAAAAATTATATAAATCTACAAGATAAAAATGAAAAAAAAATATATATTAAATAAATTAACAAAAGATGGTTACATACTTTTAAAAGATATTATTTCAAAAAATGAATGTGAAAAAATCAAAAAGATTTACAAAACTATTTTAAAAAAATTTAAAAAAAAAACAAAAATTAAAAACCCTTTAGAAGATACTGTTTATAACCTTCATAATAAACATGATATTTTTATAAAATACATAGATCATAAAAAAATAATAAACATAATAAAGAATGTACTTTCTGAAGGATCGTATGGAACTAGTGATTTTATTATTTTAAGACAAACTGCTTTAAGAAACCCAAAAAAAGGTTACGCACAACAACTTCATAATGATACGAGAATATCAGGATTAAGATATCCACTTATAATCCAAGCAATTTGGATGATAGATGACTTCACAAAATTTAATGGTGCAACAAGGTTAGTAAGTAATAGTCACAAAATTAATGCTTTTCCTAAATATAAAAAAAAATACAAAAAAGAAAAAATAATTGAAGGTAAGAAAGGATCAGTTTTATTATTAAATGCATCAATGTGGCATGGAAGTTCCAAAAAAACCTCTGACGATGACAGACTCGGAATGATATTTAGTTACAGCAGATGGTTTTTGAAACCAAGTTTTGATCACACATTAAATACACCTTTAAAAATTTATAATAAACTTAGCAACTATCAAAGAGAATTATTAGGTTTTAAATTTTCGTCACCTAAGGATGAATTTGAAAGAAAATCATCAAGGTCATTGAAGAACTTAAAACCTGCTAAAAATTATATTCTTCCATGAAAATAAAGCTTCTCAAGCTAAATAAAAATACTGAAAATAAAATAAACAGACATGCAAAAATTTATCTAAAAGAAATTACCAGCAAAAAAAACATTAATTTACATTTTTTGAATAAATTTACTGAAGTTTTGAAATCTAAAACAAAGTTTTTATGGATACATGATAACAAAGAAATTGTTGGGTTTGTAAGCATGTATTTTAATAAAAAACCGATTAATTCGTGCTATATTAGGGATTTTTATATTAAAAAAAAATGTAGAGGAAAACTTTTAGGCACAAATGTTTTTAAAAAAATTTTAAATATTTGTAAAAAAAAAAAAATAAAAAGAATTAAAATTGATGTTTTACAATCAAATAAAAAAATTGAAAACTTTTGGTTATCAATTGGATTTAAAAAAAAAATAAAATCTTATTATTATAAAATAAATAATGATCGTTATTAGTCAACCTACTTACCTTCCTTGGGTAGGATACTTTTCGTTAATTAACGAAGCAAAAACTTTCATATTTCTTGACGATGTTCAATTTAATTCAAGATCATGGCAACAAAGAAACAGAGTCTTAAATAACGATATGGTAAAATATCTTACAATACCAGTAAAAAAAAAGGGTAAAAAAGATCAATTAATTTGCAATACCTCAATTGATGATAAAACAATATTCCAACAGCATATAAAAATGATAAATCATTTTTATTCTAAATCAAAATTCTTTAATGAATATTTTAATTTCTTTGAAAAAATTTTATCTGAATGTGAAAAATATAATTATCTTTCAGAGGTGAACGCTTTTTTAATTGAAAAAATCTCTGAACTTCTAAAATTAGATTATAATTTTAATTTATCTTCTAAGATAAGTTCTACAGGTTATAAAAGTGACAAATTAATAAGTATTTGTAAGTCTCTTAATCAAGAAAAGTATCTTACAAATGAAGGTGCAATGATTTATCTTAATAAAGATTTACATAAATTTAAAAAAAATAAAGTAGATTTGTATAAAATTACTTTCGAAAAAATTAAGTACAATCAACTGTCTAATTCATTTAAAGAAAATTTATCTATCGTTGATGTTGTTTTCAATGAGGGTCCTAATACTATTAACATTATCAGAAACTCATATAAAATTAAAAAAATTTTATAAATATCAATATTTTTTTAAAAATTTTTTTCAGTGCATAAATCAAGCCAATTGAGCTATTAGTACTGGTCAGCTGCACGCATTACTGCGCTTCCACACCCAGCCTATCAAC
>MDSZ01073984.1_pt1 | contig 18871 bp, 22 predicted proteins | sample 811201 | NCBI WGS metagenome assembly MDSZ01 (sample SAMN05326647, study PRJNA326480) | marine metagenome | isolation source: seawater | place: Indian Ocean: North | collected 2010
AAATTTGAGGAAAAATCTGGTGGAAAATCAAATTTACTCAAAATTGCTAGAAGTTTAGGAAGTACTAGTTTATTGGTACTTAACACAGATAGTAAGAAAGATTACTCCTTAGAAAAAGAAATGGGCGGTGCCTATGCTAAAATCACATATAGTAAATTGGATGAAGTAATTAAGGAAATTATTTTTCAATTAATTTCCAGAGAAAAATATAGTTTTTCAGATATCAAGACTATAACATTAGTAAAAATGGTGGAAAAAGTTGCTAAAACTGACGTAACTGTTTTTATTCACGGACCAACTGGAACTGGAAAAGAAGTTATATCAAACTTAATTCATAAAAAATCAGGCAGATGTGACAAACCATTTATTGCAATAAATTGTGCAGCAATTCCAGAGAATATGCTTGAAGCAATGTTGTTTGGTCATGAAAAGGGAGCATTTACAGGTGCTTCATCTTCTAATAAAGGTATATTTAGAGCTGCAGATACAGGAACACTGCTATTGGATGAGATTTCAGAAATGCCATTATCTTTGCAAGCAAAACTTCTAAGAGTATTACAAGAAAAAAAAGTTACTCCAATTGGCGGACAAAGAGATATTGATGTAAATGTGAGAGTAATAGCTACTACTAATAGAGATATGCTAGAAGAAGTAAGAGAAAAGAAGTTTCGTGAAGATCTTTATTATAGATTAAATGTTTTTCCAATTGAGACTCACAATTTATCTGAAAGACCAGACGATATCTTGCCAATAAGTATTGCTCTTTTAAATAGGCACACTGAAAATAGTACTTTACCTTACATTAATACCGAAGCTCAGAAAATTTTAAGAGATTATAACTGGCCAGGAAATGTAAGAGAGCTTGAAAATGTACTTCAAAGGTCAATAGTGCTTTGTGAAAAAAATATTATAGATTCAAAAGACATAATGATTGATGTTTCTGAAAAGAGTAATTTTTACAATAATATTCAAGAAAGTTTTTCAGATAAAAAATTGATGCAAGCATAATTGAAGGAGTAAAAATGAAACCAAATTTAACAAATCTAAAACCAACATTGACTAACCCTAACAATCAAATGCAAATTAAAAATATTCAAGAGGAAGTAGCAAATTTAACACCGAAGATTATTGAACAACCAGATGGGGGGTTTTTAGAAAATATTAAATCAGCAATTCAAGATGTTTCTGACAATCAGAAACAAAGTGCAACTTTAACCAAAAATTTTGAGCTTGGAATTGAAAATGATCTGACAAAAGTAATGATTCAACAACAACTATCTAGTCTTGGTTTTCAAATGACTTTAAATGTGAGAAATAAAGTTTTAAGTGCATACAAAGATATAATGAACATGCCTGTTTAAATTTAAAAGGAAAAAATAATGGCTGAAGAAATACAAACAACTGAAATAGCAAAAACTCAAATTTCTAATCAAGGAATGCTTTCTAACATTAGCAATTCATTAGAAAAAATTAAAAAATTTTCTAATGAACCTGCTGTTCAAAGGTCTATTCCAGTAATGATTACTCTATTTGTGATATTTATTGGTTTAGTGTTCTTTATTTCTTTCAGAGAACCATCAAGAACTACTCTATTTTCAACTCTACCAGAACACGAAAAATCGAGAGTAATCGATGTTTTGAGAGCAAATGGAATTGATGTTTCGATTGACAGAACAACTGGAGAAATTCTAGTTCCTTCTCCAGAATATTATGAAGCAAAAATGAAACTTGCTGCGGAAGGTTTGCCTAGCTCAGTTCCACAAGGCTATGACATTCTTGAAAAAATTCCAATGGGTACTAGCAGATCCGTTGAATTTATGAAAATGAAACAAACTCAGGAAATTGAACTTGCAAGATCAATAAATGAAATAGCTAATATAGTGGGAGCAAGAGTTCATTTAGCTATTCCTGAAAAATCTGTGTTTGTTAGAGATTCTTCGCCACCGACAGCTTCAGTTTTTGTTAAACTTGCAGATGGAAGAGCATTAGGATTGGAACAAATTCGTTCAATAGTTCATATTGTTTCTTCATCTATCCCAAATATGACTTCTGATAATGTTACCGTTGTTGATCAATATGGATCTTTATTATCAAAGCCAGAGGATGATCCAAATTTAGCAATGACAGAGAAACAACTTGCTCATAGAGTAAAAATTGAATCCATCTACAGAGAAAGGATTTTATCATTGGTTTCTCCTATTGTAGGTGCAGGCAATCTTACCGCACAGGTTAATGTAGAAATGGACTTTACGAGCAACCAAACAACTGAGGAAATATTTGACCCTGAAAGTATTTCAACAAGAAGCGAACAAAATAGTCAAGATGAATCAACTGATAGACCTGCAAGAGGAATACCAGGGGCTGTTGCAAATCAGGCACCGTTAGCTGCAGACTTACAAGTTCAAGCACCTGAAACTGGAGAGCCAGCTGAATTTAAGCAAAGATCATCTAGTAATGTAAAGAATTACGAAGTTAGCAAAAAATTAAGTACAACTGTAGGTCAAATAGGTAAAATCAAGAAGGTAAAAACTGCAGTTCTAGTTAAAAATAAAATTGTAGAAACACCAGAGGGGACTTCTGTATCTGAACCTATTAGTGACGAAGATAGAGAAAAAATTACTTCACTTGTTAAAGAAGCCGTTGGCTTTAATGAAGATAGAGAAGACACAATAGTGGTTACAAGCGGTGATTTTATTCAAGAAATGGATGTAATTACAAAGAAATGGTACGAAGAATCTTGGTTCCAAAATATGATTGGGCAATTATCTACAGTTCTGATTTTAGCAATTGTGACTTTTGGTGCATTGAAGCCTCTGTTAAATAGAATACTTGTTCCTTCAGCTGGAGTTGCAGGAACAGCCGGAACTTCTGAATCTGATTTAGAAGCTGAGGAAGCTGAAGAGGAAGTTCAAGTCCAAGAAGGTGAATCCTTAGAAGATATAAAAGCAAAGCTTAAGCCCAAAAAATCAACAATATCTGCTGATATGCTTGATACAGCAAATACTTATGATGATAAAGTAGCTGTGATAAGAATGATTGTTGGAGATGAAGCTGGAAAAGTTTCGAATGTATTCAGACAATTAATGAAAAAAGATGTATAATATTGTTTAATCAGGAGCAAAAATATGGCAGAAAAAGCTAAAGAAGAAAAGAATAAAGAAGAAGAAGAAAAGTCACAATATGAACAGCTTACAAGTACTCAAAAATGTGCAATTCTTATGATGTTGCTTGGTGAGGAAGAAGCTTCAGAAATTTTAAAAAATCTTGGGCCTAAAGAAGTTCAGCAGCTCGGAAAGGAAATGTATAACGTTCAAGGGCTTGATCAAGATACAGTTAACAGGGTTTTAGATGAATTCTTAGCTATAATCAAAACTCAAACTGATTTGGGTATGGGGTCAACTAATTACATAAGAAATGTAATGACAAAAGCATTAGGAGAAAATAAAGCACAGTCAGTACTAGGAAGAATCACCCCAACTGAAAGTGATAAACCAATTGAAATTTTGGACTGGATGGATGCTAGATCAGTGGCAGAACTTATTTCTGATGAACACCCCCAGATTATGGCACTTATTATATCTTATCTAGAAGCTGGTGTCGCTGCCGATGTTCTTACTTTATTACCTGAAGAGACTCAATCCGATATTATTCATAGAATTGCAACATTAGAAACTGTTCAACCAGACGCTCTTGCAGAGTTAGAAAGAGTTATGCAACTTAAATTTAAAACAAACACGTCATTACGTGCCTCATCAGTTGGAGGTATTAAAGACGCCGCATCGATAATGAATTTTACTAAACAAAATATGGAACAAAGAATAATGAAAACTCTTGCTGAAAAAGACAGAAATTTAGCTAAAGAAATTCAAGAAAGTATGTTCACATTTGATACTTTAATTCTAATGGATGACAGAAGCATGCAGACTCTGTTAAGGAATGTTGATCAAGAAATCCTTATTATTGCTCTTAAGGGAACGGAAGATGATTTAAAGGACAAAATATTTTCATGTATGTCTCAAAGAGCATCAGCGAATATTAGAGATGAAATGGAAGTGCTTGGTCCTTTGAGACTTACAGAAGTTCAAGAGGCACAAAAAGCTATCATTAATGTTGCAAGGACAATGTCCGACGAAGGAACAATTGTTCTTGCTGGAAGAGGTGGAGATGACTTTGTATGATGCCGTTAAAGGAAACAAATAAAAATAAAAAAGTAACTAGCACAGACGTTTCTAGTGCATTAAGCACCGAAGAAATCGTTAGTCTTTTAAGTAAAAGTAACAAAGATTTTATAAAGGAATCTGAAATTTCTTCTAACATAACGAATTTATTCAAGAAAGTATCGCCATCAATCTTAGCGAAAAAAACTAAAATTGATGATTCAGATAAAAATAAATTAGAGGATCAAACCGAAATTAAAAAAAGTAAGTCCTATTCAAACGATGAATCTACAGAAAAGATTGAACAAATTAAGCCAGAACTAGAAAAAAAGTATACTGAAGATGAAGCAAAAAAAATGGCAAATGAATATGCAAAAAAGTATTATAATAATGGTTATAGATTGGGAGTAAAAAAAACTAATGAAGAGCTTCAAAAAGGAGATAAAGCATTAGCCGTAACATTAAAAAATACAGCAGATAAACTTTTTGAAATAACTCCTGCTTTTACAAAAGAACTTAACAATTCAATAACAAATTTAGTTTCTAACTTATGTAAAGAAGTTTTGGGATACGAGATTGAAAACAATAATTCTTTTTTTCAAGAAAAAATTAAAAAATTAATAGATTCAATTGAAAATTCACTGAAAGATGTAAAGGTTTTTTTAAATCCATTGGATCACAGTTGTATAGAAAAATATAATAAAGAAAATGACGTTAAACAAAAAATAAATTTCTATTCTGACGATAACTTGGAAAGAGGTGATATTAAAATAAAATCAGGATCTATAGAAATTGCTGAAATAGTATCTAATAAAATCAAGTTTGCAGAATCACAAAATGAAGATTTTGATGACACAAAACATGCTACTCAAAATTTATCTAGTAAAACTATTCAAGAAAAATGATTATAGCCAATAGAATATTAAAAAATTTAAAAAATCATACTATTTCAAATAGAAGAATTTACAAAAGTAAAACGACAAAATTTGATGGAAAAGTGATAGAATGTGATTCTTTTCCTTCACCAATCGGAACTATATGTGAAATTCAATGTAACGATCAATCACAAGCCACGGGAGAAATAATTGGATTTAAGGAAAATAAGAATATAATAGCAGTCCATCAGCAAAACGCTAATATAGTTTTAGGTTCTTCAATTACAGTTTTAAATTCTAATAATAATGTAGATGTTGGACCAGAACTTCTTGGAAGAGTTGTAGATGCTTTTGGAAAGCCTATTGATGGTCATAATACACAATTAAACTTAAATGAATCGTGGCCACTTAATGGAAAAACTACTAATCCAATGGAAAAAAAACCTATCAATGAAGTTCTTGATGTTGGAATTAGAGCAATTAACACTCTTTTCACAATTGGAAGGGGACAAAGGTTAGGAATCATAGCTGGATCAGGAGTGGGAAAATCAATTCTTCTTGGAATGATGACCAAATTTACTGATGCTGATGTTGTTGTTGTTGCTCTAATAGGCGAAAGAGGAAGAGAATTAGGTAATTTTGTATCAGAAATTCTAAATGACGAATCTAAAAAGAGAACAGTAACGGTAGCTGTTCCTGCTGATAAATCTCCACTTCTAAGAATTAAAGGAGCTGAGAGAGCAACTTCTATTGCTGAATATTTTAGATCTAAAGGAAAAAATGTTTTGTTAATTATGGACTCACTTACTAGAATAGCTCATGCAAAAAGAGAAGTGGGATTAGCTCTGGGGGAACAACCAACATCCAAAGGTTATCCGCCTTCTGTTATTTCCATGATTCCTAATTTAATAGAACGAACTGGTTCTGGTTCAAAGAATGAAGGAACTATTACCAGTTTCTATACAATTTTAGCAGATTCTGATGATACTAACGATCCTGTGGTCGATACTGCTAGAGCCATCCTAGATGGACATATTGTTTTATCAAGAGAACTTGCGCAACTTGGTATTTTTCCAGCCATAGATTTAAATCAGTCACTTAGTAGAGTAATGAATTCAATTGTAGACGAACAACATCAAATTAAATCTGAACTCGTCAAAAAGTTGTACTCAATTTATCAAGAAAATAAAGATCTAGTTCTAATGGGTGGATACACGCAAGGACAAAATCAAGAAATTGATAGCGCACTTAATAATTGGCCTAAAATTTGCGAGCTAATAAAACAAAACTATAAAATTAAATCAAATTTTGAAAATAGTTGTGAAATTTTAAAAAAAATTAATTAAATGAAGAAGACTAAATATGATCTATTTTTAATTTTAAAAAAATTAAAAAAAAATAAAACTCTTAATAATATTTCAACATTAAACAATGAAAAGAGAAGGTTAGAATTTATTAGGCAAACTTTAACTGAAATGCTTACGACTAATTCAATAAACAATTCAAATGAAATTTCTGGATCAGAACTAAAAGGTCGAGCTGCCTTTAGTGACAACCTTTTAAGAAAACTTGAGGTTTCAAAAAATAGGGAAGCTCACGTATTAGAAGAAATTAAGGATAATCTCAATGAAGTTAGTAAAATTGAAAAACAAAAGGAAAAAATTATAAAAAGGAAAGAGGAATTAAGAATTAAACAACAGAATTTTATTGAAATGAAAAAAGAAAATATTAATAAAACTAAAAATTTATTTTCAACCTAGATATGGCACTATTATTGCAGAATTACCTTAAAAAAGGTAATTATGGTTGCAATTAACAATAACAATTTAAATGATAAATTCAAAATACTTGAAACAAATCAAGGTTCAGGAAACGTTGATGAATTGTTTGCAGAATTATTTGCATTAATAAATTCTAAAAAAGAATTTTTATCCGATAAACTCAGTGAAGAACCAGAAATATTAATAGAGGAATCTTCAAAAAAATTTTCCAATGTACTAAGTTCAAATATAGAACAACCTATTGAGCACCCTCAAAATAAAAATGAAGAGCAAATTCAAAATGAATTAGATGTGGCAAAATCTCTAATACAAATTTTTTATAAAGAAGTTGGGATTCAGGAAAATGAATTAAAAAAAAATCATCCGGTCAGTGAAAAAAAAGATACAATTGAATTATTAAACAGTCATAAAAATCTTCTTTTAAACAAAAACAATACTTTAAGTAAAAATAATCCGCGTTTAAATTTAAATGACACAAATAAAAAAACATTTGAACAAAAACCAATACTTGAATTCAATATAAAAAAATTAAGTCCAAAAAATAACCTAAAAGAAAATTTTAAAGGAAATTTAGTTGAATCACAGACTATAAATAATAAAGATCCAAAAATTGAAGCAAAAATTGATTTCAAAAACAAGAAAACTGATTTAAGGACTAACGACTCTGTTAATTTAATTGAGAAAAAAAATAGAAAAAAAAACAAACAATTTAGTACTTCTTCCAAAGAAGATACCCAATCATCTAACGATGAATATAAAAGTTTAACTTTAAAAACTGAAAGAGTTACAAGAGCTAATTCTAAGAATCAAAATTCAAATGAGAATAAACTTGTACATAAAAAAAATACATCTGAAAAGAACGATTTAAAAACTCCTGAAATTAAAAAATTAAATTCAAATTATGACAGTAAAATTTTTTTGAATCTATTGGAAAGTAGTTGGGGAGAAAAGTTTTCAAAAATGCTAAAAAACACAATTAATAATGGTTCTAACAAATTAGAAATTGAACTTAAACCCAAAAACTTAGGTAAATTAAATCTTGAAGTTTCAATTAAACAAAATAAAACAATCGTAAATCTTAGTAGTGAAAATCAGGAAGTAGTTAATCTATTAAATGAAAATCTTCCTAAATTGTCAGATTTAATAGACAAAGAAAATAGAGCTTTTTCAAGCTTTATGAATAATGATGGAAATAAACAAAACTATTCTGAAAACGATAAAGGTAAGAATAGATCTATATCTGAAAAAAACACTAAAAAGAAAAATGAATCTAATATGCAATCTGTCAAAAAAATAAACAACCATAATATTGATGTTAATGCATAATTAATTTAGAGTATTAAGGAGAAAAATATGGCTGAAGAGAATAATCAAGAAAACGAAAAAAAATCCCCACTTAAACTAATTCTCATGATTGTTGGGGGGGTTGTACTGCTAGGGTTAGGTATTGGTGTTGGAATTTTTGTTGGTGGTGGAGAAGATACCGACCCATCGACTGAAATTTCTAAAATTATAGAAAAAAAAGAAAATCCAGATGATGATAAAGAAAAAGAGGATGCTAACGAGCAAGAAATAGCTGAAGAATGTGCAGAAGAAGAAAAGGATGAAGAAGGTAATTGTCCTACTGGACCAAAGAAAATTCCAAAGATCACTCCTGAAGAAGAAATTTTTACAACTACATATTACGAATTTCCAGGAAACTTCACTTCCAACCTTAAAGGTTCAAAAAAGTTTTTACAGGTATCGGTAGGTGTTTCAACTCAATACGATGAACAAGTAATGGTAAATGTTGAAAGTCATCAGCTTGCACTTCGCTCAGAAATTTTGACAATAATGTCTGAATTCTCGTCAGAGGATATAGCAGGAAAAGACGGAAAATATAAATTAGCTGAAGCTCTCAGAGATGGTATTAATGAAATATTAATGAAGGTTGAAGGCTTTGGAGGTATTGAGAATGTACATTTTACCTCATTTGTTGTACAATAAAAAAAGAGTAATGTTATGAGTGAACCATCTAGAAAATTATCTACCGAAGAAGTTAATGCATTAATGGACGGACTGAAATCTGGTGATTTAAGTGCGTCTACCTCAGTAAAAGATGGCTCAGAGGTTGAGTATAAAAAATTTAATTTTGGATCTGATGATCTTTCCCTTCTCGGGGATTATTATGCATTAAGACTAATAAATGAAAGATTTGCCAGAACTGTGAGAGGTGTTTTTTTACCTCTTTTACGAGTTCAACCAAGAATAAGTTCATTTCCTCCCGAAGTAAAATCATTTGAAGAATATAGCTCCGGATTAGATGCGTTTATGAGTCTTACAAATAGTAGGATTGATGAGTTAAGAGGTTCAATGCTTACTGTTCTTCCACCTTCATTTGTAAGTCTTTGCACGAGTAGTAGATATGGTGGAAAACTTGAAGTCAATGATGCAGCGAGAACAGAATTTACAGCAACTGAAGAAAAAATAATTGAAGTAATTAATAACGGCATTTCTGATGTCTTAGAGCAATGTTGGAGAGATTTAACAGTCATTTCTATAAAATTCCAAAGTAGAGAGCAGAACCCTCAATTTGCGGCATTTGTTGAATCTACAGATTTAGTTATTGTTTGTTCATTTGTCATGCAACTTCCAAATATTGATTCTATGTCATTTGATATTGTTTATCCTTTACAAACCTTAAAACCAGTTTCCTCACTGCTAAGATCAAGAGTTCAGTCTGATGTAGTAGAATCAAATATGTCTTGGAGAGACAAATTAGAAAAGGCAGTATTAGAAGTTCCATTAACGGTAAAAAGTAATCTTTCTGAGCCAATCGTATCAATGTCAAAGTTACTTAGAATGAAATCTGGAGACACGATGACAGTAAATCTTGATGATACAGTTGATTTTTATATAGAAAGTCAAAAATATTTTAAGGCTGAAATGGGAGAACTAAATGGCAATGCCTCAGTTAAACTAGCTAAAAGAATAAATTAAAAAGGAGAAGAACAATGAATGCAGAAATGGCCGAAGAAAACAAACAAACAGAAGAAGTTAAAAATGATGAAAAAACGTCAGATTCTGCTGAACAAAATAAAGAAGCAAGTGCTGAAGAAAATTCTAGTAATAAAGAAACCAATACTATGGATAAAAATACAGCAGCTGTTAGTAATCTGAGACTTCTTGAGAATATAGAAGTTAAATTGACTGTTGAAGTTGGGAATACCGAAATTAAAATCAAAGACTTATTGAGATTGAATGAAGGTTCTGTAATTGAACTTGACAGATTAGCCGGCGATGCTCTTGATATCCTAGCTAATGGTACCAAAATCGCTAAGGGTGAAGTTGTAATGGTCGGCGAAAAATTTGGTATTAGATTTACTGAAGTTGCAACTCCTGAGGAGTTAGTTCAAAATCTTTAATGTCAGCATATTGACAGATAGATCACTTTATATTTTTTTTTATCAATAAAAACAATGACTTAAAAGAAATTGATCTTTTACGGCAAGATTCTTGCATCTTCTTTCTTATAAATTTTAAAAGAGAGGAACAATGCCAGAATATACAGGCCCTAGTTTATCTAACTACTTACTAGTTTTGGGATTTTTAGCATTACTTTTTGTAGGCTTTTACTACATAAAGAAAAATAAACATTTAATTTCAAAAACAATAAATTCAAAAAGAAGAATGAAAGTCTCGGAAGTCACAATGTTGGGCCAAGGGGACAGAGCTTTGATTTTAAATCTTGATAATAAAGACTATTTGTTTATCTCGGGTAAAAACTCAGGATCTCTTCTAACTGAAATCAAAAATAATAATATTAAAACAAATAACCTTGAAAAGGTATTTGAGAAAAGATTAATGAATGAAAAAAATTAGTTTGATTTTCTTTTTTTTGATTCTACTCCCAGTATTAGCTTCAGCACAAATTACACCGGATGGTTTTGAAGCACTTACCATAACTGAATCAGAGAACGGAACAAAAACATACTCTCTTTCCTTAAAAATTCTTGCTTTAATGACAGCACTTACCGTTTTACCTTCTTTGGTATTGGGTATGACTGCTTTTACAAGAATAATAATAGTTATGTCTATACTTAGACAAGCTCTAGGAACACAGCAGACCCCCCCTAATCAAATTCTAGTAGCTATATCTTTATTTTTGACATTCTTTGTAATGGCACCCACTTTTAATAAAATTTATTCGAATGTATCTGAACCATATAATAATGGTGAAATGAATTTAACTGAAGCTATAGAGAATGGTGGGGGTGAATTAAAAACATTTATGATTAGAAATACAAGAAAAAACGATTTAATCATGTTTGCAGATATGGCCAATGCAGGAAAGTTTGAAGACAGCACTCAAATTCCTTTTTATATTGTTTTACCTGCTTATATTACAAGCGAATTAAAAACAGCTTTTCAAATAGGTTTTTTACTATTCTTACCATTTTTGGTAATTGATATGGTTGTTGCATCAGTTTTAATGTCACTAGGTATGATGATGTTGTCACCAATGCTTATTGCTTTACCATTTAAATTACTTTTATTTGTATTGGTAGATGGATGGTCAATGACAGTAGGATCTTTGGTAGGAACCTTTTCATAAGAATTAGGAGAACAATATATGGGATTTGACGAAAATGTTGAAATGGTGAGACTTGCATTCTACCAAGTTTTAATTTCGAGCGGGCCTTTTTTAGGTGCTGCATTAGCTATTGGTTTAATAATTGGAATAATTCAAGCTGCAACTTCAATTCAAGAAATGACGTTAAGTTTTGTACCAAAAATTGTTTTAGTCATTTTTGCAATGGGATTTTTGGCAAATTTCTTTTTAGTAAGTTTAACTGATTATTTTAATTTTATTTTTGATACAATTTCAGGCATTGGTTAATGTTTATTCCTCTACCCTTTTATCATCCGATGGATGCTCTTCCAGGTTTGGAACTAAATACACTTCTTGATTATTTATTTAAGTTTTTTTTATGTTCGGTAAGACTTTCGGCTTTCTTCTTATCTAGTCCATTTTTTGGATCAAGAGTTATTCCTCTTAATGTAAAGATAATTTTTTCTTTAGTAATTTCTTTTTTTTATTTTGGGTATTTGTCTAATATAAATATATCTGAAGAAATCTTAGAAAATTTATTGACTGTAGTAGTGGTTGAGGCCTTAGTTGGTTTATCATTAGGAATGACACTTTCAATTTGGTTTGCTGCAGCAAGTCTAGCTGGTGAAAAAATTGCATCAACAACTGGTCTCGGTTTTTCACAAATGGTTGATCCTGACACTGGTGGACAGACACCGGTGATAAGTTTAACACTTGACCTATTTCTTATAACAATTTTTTTATCTCTTAATGGCCATTTAATAGCAATAGACTTTCTATTCAAAAGCTTTGAAATATTTAATATAAATAACGGGCTTCCTACTCTCGGTCTTGTAGGTTTAGGAATCGAAGCTGCTGGTGCAATGTTTTATACAGGAGGGTTAATAATGTTGCCTGTAGTTGGAGCATTGTTAATGACAAATGTTGCAGTTGGAATAATAACTAGAGCAGCACCACAATTAAACATGTTTTCTTTTGCTTTTCCAGTCACAATGATTCTAGCATTTTTTATTATGTATATTGCAACACATTCACTTGGAAATGCATTTGCTGAACTTACTAAAAGTTCTTTAGAATCTATCGAAGGGGTGCTTTTAAAATAAAGGGAATATAAATGGCAGAAGATAAAGATGACAGTCAAGAAAAGACCCAGGACCCCACGGCCAGACGCTTAGAAAAGGCCAAAGAGGATGGAAAGGTACTTTCATCAAAAGAAGTCTTCGTTTTTACATCAATGTTTATGGGAGTTTTACTATTGTATTTTTCTCCATTACTTTTGGATGATTTTTTAAAGGTTTGTAAGTCTTTTTTTTCTTTTGGCCCAGAACTTTTATCCGGGAAATCTCCTTTAGAATCAATAACTAAAGTTTTTAATTTTTTTTTGAAAGTTTTTCTTATATTTTCGATACCTCTTCTATTAATAAGCATTATTACTCAATTTGTTGTAGGAGGAATTAATTTTTCTATTAAATCTATTTATTGGAAATTTGAAAAAATAAACCCTATAAAAGGTTTAAAAAAAATTTTTTCAGTTAAAGGTTTAGTTGAACTTCTAAAGGCAATTTTAAAAGTTTCATTGCTCGGTTTAATTTCATATTTCGTAATAAATAAATATCTACCAGATCTTACAAATCTGACATCTGCAAATATATTTTCAGCAGTAAATAGATTATCATCTTTCTTTCCTGAGTTGGTCATATCACTCTTATTGGCTCTAGCATTTATCGCATTTATCGATCTTGTTTACCAAAAATATGACTTTATCAAGCAATTGAAAATGTCACATCAAGATCTCAAAGACGAATATAAAGAAACCGACGGACAACCAGAAGTAAAACAGAAAATAAGAAAATTACAAGCACAAGCAGCAATGAAAGGTAGAAAAGAAACTTCCTCTATTGACAAATTAGAAGAGGCCACAGCGGTAATTACAAACCCAACTCATTTTGCTATAGCATTGAAATATGAAGTCGGAGATTCTACTGCACCAATTATAATTTCAAAAGGAAAAGGAAAAAATGCAGAAAAAATTATTGAAAAGGCTAAGAAATTAAAGATTGGTACTATGCAAAGCCCTCAATTAGCAAGAGCACTTTATTTTACTTGCGAAATAGGTGATGAGATTATGAGTAAACTTTATAACGCAGTTGCAATTGCACTGGCTTATATTTATAAAATTAATAATGGTGAAGAAATCGAAAAACCTGAAATTGAAATTCCTGATGATATGATTTACGACGAATATGGAAGAAAAAATGATAAATAGAAATATATCACAACTGATAGTTACTATTGCTTTTTTTTATAGTGCTATTGTGTGTCATTTTAAGGCAATTGAGTTGTTTGAGGAAAATGAATTTTTTTTATCTTATTTCTTATGGTTCTGTGCACTTACTTCATTTTGTGGGGCATTAAGATTCCAAATTGCAAAATTTGTATATAAAATTAAAGATTTGATAAAAAAATGAATAATCAGAATTGTAACAATTGTATTCACTTCTATATTACTTACAAAAGTAAATTTCCTTATGGATGTAGAGCATTTGGAGTAATATCAAAAAAAACACCGTATTTGGAGGTTAAAAAACTTTCTGGCACAGATTGTGCACTATTTTCAAGAAAACAAAAATGTGGTAAAATATTAAATAAAGGAAGAATTGCATGACACAACAACTAAATGCAATGCAAGAGAGCATAAAAATTGCCTTAGATGCTGCTGACGCTGCTACTGATGTAACATCTGAGTATAAAAGAATTAAAAATGAATATTTAAAAACGGAGCAAAAAATGAAAGAAATTCACAAATATACAACCATCATTTTTTCAAGCTCAATTGCAACTGCTGTAATAGCAATAATTTTAACAGGATTGTTGTATTTCAAGTCACTTTCAGAGTTGGAGAACATGACAAGTACTAGTAGAGAAGCATTAGTTGTTTTTGCTGAGAATGTTGAGAATGTCAACAAAGCTGTTGATAGTATGAATTCAAGTTTAGCAAGGCATACAGATTTACTTAACGCGAGTGAAGAAATGAAGTTAAAAATTGAAGAGTTATCTAGCGCAATAAACTCTAATGACAAAAAACTAATGGTAAATTTATCAAAAGAAATTGCAAACCTATCAAATGGGCTCTCTAAATCAATTAAAAATGAATCTGAAAAACTTGGAAAATCTATTCAAGAATCAGGTGTTATTACTTCTGCTAGTGTAAATAAGGAAATAGGAAAACTGCTTAAAGACAATAAAAAGAATCAAAATGTCAAACTTTTGAAGGAACTCTCTAATAGTACTTCATCACTAAACGCTGCTTTAGAGGCAATTTCTAGTCAGAATAAATTGTTAGTTAGAGAAATAAAAGATCAAAAAGAAAATATTACCTTTCCTTAGAAATTTGAAATGGCAGAAAAAAAAGAAGGAAATTTTTTATTAAAAATTGATAAAATTAATGGAGCATGCCATGCATCAAGAATTTTTCTTAAGCCAAAAGATATAATTGTTGCTTTAGATAATCAATTCTATACTTTTGGCGAAAAGCAACTGATAGCTGATCTAAAAGAGTTAAAAAAGAATAACCAAAAGTCTATTTTATCAGTATTGAGAGATGAAACTTTTTTTAATCTAACTGTTGAAAACAGCTTAGGATGTAAATTTGTAACTACAACTAACGATGAAACAAAGAAAATTAAATCAGATTATTCTTTAACAGAAGTTTATGAACCTGATCAATTAAAAGAATTTATAGGGCTAAGAGATGTTTATAGAAATTATGACGTTATAGAAAACTCTAATTCGTTATTAGCCGGGATTTTTCCACCTTGCTGGCTAGCATATTGTCAGAAGTGGTGGGTTCTTTTTCTGTTTACTGCAATAATGGCAACAACGGCTATTGTTAATATATATTTTTTCTTCTTAGGTTGGTTACTTACCTCAATTTATTGTTATAAGGCTCAATTAAATTTATTATATAGTTTTTCTATGTTAGAAGGAAAAGTATTTTGCTTTAAACTACTTGCAAAATCTATTGATGAAGCTCAAATTATAATAAGAAAACTTGATCCTAAGTCTAAATTCAAGTTTTCCAAACTACCTAAACCAATGATTGAAGAAGTTGAAAGAAAAAAAGATGAATCTAAGGAACAAAATAACAAAAATAAAGAAAACATAGTTGATGAAAAACAAACAGTAATAGTGTAAAATTTCCAAATGGTTGCAGACAAGTATACAATTCAAGCAGAGACTCTCATGAAAGCTGCTATTGAAGATTATGAAGAAGTTCTTAAAGAGGTTAAAGCCTCAGATGCAAATTTAACTACGCTAAGAGGTATTAGAATTAATATACAAGGAAAACCTAGACGACTAGTAGATGTTGGCGATATTAAAAAAACAGAAAATGAAAACTTAATTCAAATTTTGGTCTTTAATACTGAACATATCTCTTTACTGACTGAAAAAATTGACGAAGTAGAGTTTAATTATGAAGTTGATGGACAGTTCATTAATGTTGATCTTCCTGACCCTAACTATAAACAGTTGATGGAAGTTGTTGATGATTTAAATAGAAAAAAAAACTCAGGTCTTGCTAGACTCACAAAAGCTAAATCCGAAGCTACTACACGAGCAAGAACTGCTTTAGAAAACGATTTTATTTCTCAAGGAGTTGCAAACGCGGTTTCAAGAAAATGTTCTGAAATGCATGATGAGTATTCTATTAAAATAAATGAACTATCTAATGAAAAAATTAAAGAAATTTTGGGTGAGGAATATTATCAAAAATATAAGTCTGAAGAATTAGATATTGGAGATTAAAAAAAACGTTAAAGCTTCATATTCAGCTTTGATTCTTTTTGTTCATTTTTTAAATCCAAGTATTTTTTATTCAAAATATCTTTGCTTTTAAAAGAGACGGAGTTTTTTCCCAATTCGAGATTATTAGGTTTCCATTCAGGATAATTGAAATTTATTTCTCTAAACTTATTGTTACTATTATTAACTTTTTCAAATTCGGAATTTAAATTATTGTCGCTTAATTTTAATTTATCTGGAGCCTTTAAATTAAATTTAACATCACTTAGAACTTTTTTTTCAGAATGTATATTTTTAGTTAACTTATATTTGTTCGAAAGTGAAACTAAATTATCTTCGCTTTTTAATATTTTCATCGAATCAAAATTTGTGAGAGCGGTTAATTTCTTTTCTTTTTTAACATCATTAGATTTAAACTTAGAGAAATTTGAAAGATTCTTGTTCCACCACTCTGTTGAATCATTTCTAACAATTTTTGTGGATTCGTTTTTAGTTACATTAGATTTTAAATTTTCTTTTAAAGCAAATTCAGATTCATCATTTTTGTTATTCTTCCATAGATTACTTATACCAGTTATATCCATTGCTAATTCGGAAGGAGTTTTGTCAAAAATCTTATTAAAAATCCAATTGCCAAAGCCTGCTATAGCTCCAATAGGACCTCCATAAATAAATCCTCCTAAACTATTTTGCACTAAATCTCTATCTGACTTAGTATCTTCAGAATTCATGCTTGAATAAATTCCACTAATGAGTGGTAGATTTTGAAAAGGGTTTACAAGACCCCGGAACCAACTCCAGAAAGAATTGCCTTCATTATCATTAGAAATTTCCTTAGATTTGTTTTCTAAATTATAAGCCTCTGTAACCTTCTTTTGATGGTTGTTGGAGATATCTCTATTTGAAATATGGAACGGACTTTTATTGATTTGCATTTTGTTTTAATAATTAATTTCTATTTCAATTCTTCTATTTTTAGCTCTACCCTGAGAGGTATCATTTGTTTCAACTGGTCGTGTTTCTCCAAAACTTATTGCTTTCATTCTTTTTGGATCAAGAGAATTATTTTTTGATAACTGTTGAACAACTGATGCTGATCTTGCTGCAGCTAAATCCCAATTATCTCTATAGTTAGAACCAAATGTTAAAGGAACATTATCTGTGTGTCCCATAACTAAAATCTCGCTTCTACCTTTTTTATTTTGTTCAGCTATCTTTGACATTATTTGTCTCGCTTTACTAGTTAATTCAGCTGAACCAGATTTGAAGGCACCAGCAGAGCCAACAGTAATTACTACCTTATCATCTTCTCGATCAACATTAACTAGCCCTTCCCCTATTTCTTCTTTTAAAGCTACTTTCAACTTATCTTCGGCAATTTCTGCTTTTTTTGCTTCTTCTTGAGCAGACTTATTCAGTTCTGACTGACCAATGCTTTCGCCTTCAATTCCATCTGCTTCGCTTTTACCTTGTTTAGAGGAAGCTGTAGCCAAATCTGCTAATTGTTTCTCTAAGCCACCTATTAAAATTTCTGATTCTGATTTACCAGAAGCAGCCTTTACTGATTCAATTGCATTTAAAGTCTCTTGGAGAAGTTGAGGTAATTCTTTTTCATCAGCATCAGTTGGAGTAAAATTTACTACAACTTTACTTCCAAGAGCCTCAACTGTAATATCACCTCTGGCAATAGCTTCTTGAATATTTTTGGCGAGTTCTTTTGCATCCTCAGTCTCACCATCATCTTTGGTATTATCTTCTTTCTTAGTCTGTAATTCAACTTTAGGTTGATCAGTTTCCGTTGTTTGTTGTTTTAAATTGTCTTGAACCGCTGGTGTTGGATTTGGGCTAAAATTCAATGATAATATTGTTGTTCCTTTTGGTGGTTCAACAACTGGTACAACCCTTTGTATCCCAAAAGCATTTTTCATACTTCCACTAATTTGTTTAAATTTTGGGACATTAAATTCTGCGAAAGAAAGGATTAATACAAAAAAAGCCATCAATAAAGTTGCCATATCAGCAAAGGTTGCCATCCAAGCTGGCGCCCCCTTTGGAGGGCATTCTGGGCATTCATGCTCCTCTTCTTCATTTGAGGTTTGTTGATTTTCAGTTTTTTCCTCAGCCATGATTTAAACTTTAACCCCCAGCTGCAGCTTCTAATAATTTTTGTTTTTCTTTTGGTGGAAGATTTGCAACAAGTTGATCTTGAATATTTCTTGGGCTTTCTCCTCTTGAAATAAACTGTAAACCTGTAATGATCATTTCCCTGTAAGTTGTTTCGTAAGCAGAATATCCCTTTAATTTTATAACAATCGGCATAAAGATGGTATTTGCTATCATTGCTCCATATAACGTAGTCAAAAGAGCAACTGCCATTGCAGGACCGATCGCTTTAGGATCTGCCATATTACCCAGCATGGCAACAAGTCCAACCAAAGTACCAATCATACCCATTGCAGGGGCTATATCTACCCAAGATTGGGCACAACCAATGTTTTTCGCATGACGTTCTTGCATTGCCTTAAGTTCTTTTTTTAATTGGATGGTTAATTTTGATTCATCTGCACCATCAACTAACATTTGCAAACCATTATCAAAAAATGGATCAGGAGTTTCTTGTCCTTCTAATGCCATCATTCCGTCTTTTCTTGCAATACCTGCTAA
>MDSZ01148513.1_pt1 | contig 18869 bp, 19 predicted proteins | sample 811201 | NCBI WGS metagenome assembly MDSZ01 (sample SAMN05326647, study PRJNA326480) | marine metagenome | isolation source: seawater | place: Indian Ocean: North | collected 2010
AAAGAGATTAACGAATTAAATAGTTATAATAATTACCTTAAGTTCATAAAAAAAAAATTAAATGATTAGCCTTAGAAAAACAATGAATTATCCAAAATTTTTTTTAAATAAACTAATTTTTAAAAATTTTAAATTTGATAATTCGATAGGCAATGATCTTAAGAATAAAACTTTAAAAGAATTTAATGATAATAATGATTTAATAAATATTATATCTGAAATTATTTTAGAAAATGGCTTTATCAAACTGCCAAAATTAGAAGATAGATACTTGGATAAAATTATAAGTGAGTATGATTTGATTATCGCATCTTACAAAAAATTAAAGGTTGATTATCAAGAGCAGGATGGAGTTTGTGTGAGAGCAATACCATTGTGGGCCTTGAATTCTTCTGAGTTTAAGTATTCATTTAATTTTTTTCAAAACAAATTTTTTTTTGGAATTGCAAAAAAATTTTTTGAAAAAAAAGGTATAAACAATTTTTCATTCAATAATGAGGCTTTTTTTCATAGGACTACCTCAACCAAGAAGCCATTGAGTGGTGAATATCATTATGATATTCGTCCATGTCTCAAATTTTGGCTATATTTGAATGATATAGAAATTAAAAACGGTCCGATGTCAGTTGAAAAAAATAGCTCTAAAAGAAATGAAAAACTTTCTTTAACAAAAAATGATAATGATGATAACTTAGTTAAAGTAGATTTAGATAATTGTGAGGAATTAACTGGTAAAAAAGGAACAATTATTGTTCACGACACTAACTCTTCTCACAAAGCAAATAAAGTTTTTGAAAATTATGAGAGAAATATAATAAGGGCTCATTCATGGTAAATTTAAAAAATAAAGTAGTTTTAATAACTGGTGGAACAGGTTTTTTAGGAAAGGCTTTGGTCAAGGAATTCATAAAGCAAAAGTTAAAAAAGCTAATAATTTTTTCAAGAGATGAACAAAAACAATTTCATTTTGCTAAAGAATTTAATAAAAAGCAACATGAAATTTTAAGATTTTTTATTGGTGATGTTAGAGACAAAGATAGACTAAACCTTGCGTTAAGAGATGTAGATGTAGTGTTTCACGCAGCTGCAATGAAACATGTCGGAATTTCAGAATATAATCCAACAGAGTGTGTTAAAACTAATATAAGTGGTTCAGAAAATTTAATCTATGCAGCATTAAACAACAAAGTTAAAAAAGTAATTGCTATATCAACCGATAAAGCTGTCAACCCTCTTAATCTATATGGCGCTTCAAAACTCGCATCTGAAAAATTGTTTATAAGTGCAAACAGTTTTTCAAAAAAAAATGAGTGTAAATTTTCTGTAGCTAGATATGGAAATGTGCATGGTTCAACAGGTTCAGTTGTACAAGTTTTCAAAAACTTAAAAAAACAAAATATTAAAGATTTACCAATAACAGACAAAAGAATGACAAGATTTTGGATATCACAAAAAAAAGCTGTTGAATTTGTAAATAATTGTGAAATTTTGATGAGAGGAGGAGAGATATTTATTCCAAAGATAGACTCAATTAAAATTACTGATTTAGCAAAGGCAATTATACCAAATTGCAATATAAAACTTATAGGAATTCAGCCTGGTGAAAAACTTCATGAAGTTTTATTTTCAAAACAGGAGTCGACTAATGTGATTGAATTTAAAAATTATTTTGTACTAAAACCTGTAATTAATCTTAATAATTTTAATTATAAAAAAAGTTTAACAAATGAAAAGGGTAAAAAATTGACTAAGGAATATGAATATTCTTCAGATATTAATAGAAAATTTTTAAATATCTCAGATTTAAAAGACTATTTAAAAAAAGATGAATAATTTTTTACCATATAGTAGACAGCTAATAAATAAAGACGACATAAATGAAGTAATAAAGGTTTTAAAGTCAGATTATCTTACACAAGGTCCAAATTTAGAAAAATTAGAATTAAATTTTAAAAAAAAAGTAAAAAGTAAATATTGTCTTGCTGTTTCAAGTGCAACTGCGGGATTGCATTTATCTTGCCTATCCTTAGATTTAAAAAAAGGAGATTTTTTATGGACAGTTCCCAACTCGTTTGTTGCATCAGCAAATTGTGGATTATACTGTGGTGCCAAAGTAAGCTTTGTGGATATTAATGAATTTACTTTTAATATTGATATCAATCTTCTTAAAAAAAAACTAGTTAGAGCAAAAAAACAAAATAAAATACCCAAGGTGCTTGTTGTTGTGCACATGGCTGGATCTCCAGCAGATATGTTTCAGATTAAAAAATTATCAAAAAAATATAATTTTAGAATTATAGAAGATGCATCACATGCAATTGGAGCCAGGTATAATAAGAGTTCTCTTGTGGGTTCTTGTAAATACTCAGATGTCACCGTATTTAGCTTACATCCTGTAAAAATAATTACTTCTGGTGAGGGAGGAATAATCACAACAAATTCAATAGAAATATTCAATAAGATTAAATCTCTAAGATCACATGGAATTTTGAGAGACAAAAACCACTTGATTAAAAAAAATTACGGCTATTGGTATTATGAGCAGAAATATCTGGGATATAATTATAGACTTTCAGATATTCACGCTGCTCTTGGAAGTTCACAACTTAAAAAAGTTTCTTACTTCGTAAAAAAAAGAAATGAAATAGCAAATTATTATAAAAAAAATATTAAGGAAAAAAATATTTTATTTCAAAAAGTTTTAAAAGGTTCGTATTCTTCATATCATTTATTTATTATACAATTCAAAAAAATTAGAAATGAAAGCATATACAATAAACTATTTAATGATTTTAGAAAAAAAAAAATTATGGTTAATCTCCATTATTTACCAATACACCTTCAACCAATTTACAGAAAATTAGGGTTTAAAAAAAATCAGTTTAAAATTTCAGAGAACTATGCTCAAAAAAGTTTATCAATACCAATTTATCCTCAATTGAAAAAAAAAGAATTAGACTTCATCATAAAAACAATAAAGCTATTAGCAAAAAAATATGACTTATTTTAAAAATGTATGTATTATTCCTGCAAAACTAAATTCTACAAGGTTAAGACATAAAAATATTTTAAAACTTGGCAAAAAATCTTTATTAGAGCACACGATCAAAAAAGCAATTAATTCAAAATTATTTGATAAAATTATAGTTAATACAGAAAGTGAAAAAATTATCAAAAAGTTAAAGATTTATAAAAAAGTTGAGATTATCAAGAGGCCAAACTATCTTTCTAAAGATCCTTATACTATTAGTGATATAGTTTTATTTTCTCTTTTAAAATTAAAAAAAAGAGGAATTCACTTTAAATATACATCAGTTTTACTACCCACTAGCCCCTTTTTTTTAGTAGATGATATCTTAAAAGCTTTTAAACTATTCATTAAAAAAAAACCAAATTGTCTAATTTCAGTATCTAAAAATGATTTTCCACCATTTAATGCGTATCTACTAGATAAAAAAATGCAATTAAATTTTTGTTTTCAAAAATCAAAATATAGATACAAAAAATCTACAGAATGTCCTGATACCTTTAAAAGTAATGGTGGTGTTATGATTATTAAAAATAAAATATTTTTAGAATATAAAAAAATACACTTATTAAAAAAAATTGGATATGAAAGTAAAAAATGGAGCTTTATTGATATTGATGAACTTAATGATTATAAATTAAGCAAAATAATTTTTGATAAATATTATAAAAAGGACAATAAAAATTTCTATGTTTAACGAAGTAGTAAAAATAGGGAAAAGAAAGATTGGTAAAGATAAAAAAATTTATATAATTGGTGATGTAGGACTTACCAACAATGGTTCATTAAAGGATGCATTCAAACTAATAAATATTTTATCTAATTTAGGGGTTGATGCTGTAAAGTTTCAAATGATAGGACCTGAAATCTTGTTAGGTGACAAAAAAGTATCATATACTTATCCAACTTTAAAAAATGGAAAAAAAACTGAAAATATGTTCTCAATGTTCTCAAATTTAAATTTTTCACAACTAGAGTGGAAAAAAATATCAAATTTTTGTAGAAAAAAAAAAATTGAATTTATTTGTACTTCACATTTTAGTGATGCAGTAGACTTTCTAGAGAAATTAAATGTTAAAACTCATAAAATATGCACATGGAGTCAAACTCATCGTAGAATGATTGAAAAAATAGGTCGAACAAAAAAACCACTTATAATTGATACTGGTGCTTATACCGTAAAAGATTTTAATGATATGGTAAAATGGTATAGATCTAATGGTGGAAAAAGTTTAATTGTACTCCATGATTTTCATACTGTTAATGAAAAATTTATGAATTTTAGATCAATTCCCTACATCAAAAAAAAATATAAATGTGTTGTTGGATATACTCCTCAAGGCAGGGATGACACAATGGATTTAGTTGCTATTGGTTTAGGTGCTCAAGTTTTAGAAAAAAGAATTACATTAAAAAGATCGACCCCGAAAAATGGACATTTTAAGGCATTAGAGGTTAAGGAATTCAAAACTTGGTTAGATAAAGTAAAAAAAGTAGAACTTGCAATGGGTAGAGAACAAATAATTCCTACACCAGATGATATAAAAGACTCCAAGAAATATTTTAAAAGTTTGTATGTAAATAAAGACATAAAAAAAGGTGACATTTTAAAAGGATATATGATTTCAGAAAGACGACCAGGAACTGGAATTCCAGCTAGTAAAATTTATCAAGTAATTGGTAAAAAAGCTAAAAGAAATATTTCTGAAGGTAAAATGATTAAATTAACAGATATTGTTTAATTTATAATTTCTTTTAAAATTTCTCTTGAAACTTCAATCAAGCTTTTCTTTTGAGTTAGAAAGTTTCCAAGAGTTTGATTATTTTCTACTTCATTAAGCCTTAGAATTTTAATATTTTTGTTAAGATTATTTTTTTTAATAAATTTTTTTTCCATAATTTTTTTAGCTTCACAATATTCTTTAAGATCAATATTATTTTGCTCTAAAGCAATTGAAGAAGGCAAAAAAAGAGTTTGATTTAGGTCTAAATTTTTCAAAATTTTAATAGGAGATTTGACATAATATAGATGAAATTTTCTAAACAATTTCTCACTCCACATTTCCTTTTTATAAAAAAATATTTTTGGACTAATCATATAAATTATATAGTCATATTTTTTGAAGAAATTAGGTTTTAGATCTATCTTATTTATATCAAATTTTTTGATCTTAATTTTTTTTTTTATTTTTTTACTTAAAATTAAAAGATTGGATTTATTTTGATTATAGGTTGATGTTACTAAACCTCCACTTTTTAGAATCAAAGCTGATAAAGCTAATCCTATACCTGTACTCCCTCCCAAAATAAGAAATTTTTTCTTTTCTTTTCTTATTAATTTTATAGTTTTTAATTTTGATAAAATAAGTTTTAATTCATTAATTTTTGTTTTAGTGTGGTGTGCTTTCAATTCTGCATTTATCCCATTGCCTGAAAAATTGATAAAAGAAATATTAAATCTATTATCAAATTTACTAATTTTATACTTATACTTTTTTAAAAAAAAATTGTTTAATTTAATTCTACAAGATAAAAATAATGAATTTTCTCCCGGATAAATTTTCCCTATTAGATATGACAAACTTATGATTGAAATTATTCTGTTCTCACCTAATATTTTTGTAATAGAACTGAATAATTTTAAATTTTTTGGATTAATACTTCTTCCATAGTTTTGAAATTTTGTTTTATTAATATTTCTTCTGGTCTTTTTAAAATTTAATGTGGTATTAACATTTCTGTAGGGTAATTTTAAATTTGAAAAATAAAGTTTTATTTCACTTTTTTTTTTTATTTTACTTTCTAATTTAATCGTTAAAAAATCTTGAGATTTTTTAACAGAAATTTTTGTTTTTTCATTGACGAAAATTGGATGATTAAATGAAACTTCAATTAGATCCAAACAAGTCAAATCTATGATTTTTTTTCTGGATAATTTTTCTAAGACAGTTAAAAGTATATTAATCCCATGCACCACCTTTTCTTTATTGCCAAAATAATTATAATTACCATTTTGGTGCAATTTATTATCATCATAAAAATTTTTAATGAAATTTTGGTGTTTTGTTTTATTAATACTAAAAATCATATTTTAAATGACTAACAATATAACTTTTTTATTACCTATTAAAGATAGAATTGAATTTACAAAAAGGTTTTTGAACTCATTTGATTATTCTTATAATATTCCGATCATAATTTCAGATGGATCATTTACATCAAATGATGAGTTAGCTGAAATTATCAATACTAAATCTAATATATTGTATGAAAAATTTGATTTTGACAAAGATTATTTAACATTTTTAACAAAGTTAAAAAATTCTATTAATCTTGTGGAAACAAATTATGTTGCGTTAGTTTGTGATGATGATTTTTATTTTCTTGATCAAATTAATGAAGCAGTAAAATTTTTAGAAAATAATCATGAATACTCTATGTATAAGACATCAGTTAAAAATTTCACAATATACTCAGGTATCAAAAATTATTTTAATTATGGAGTTTATGGAAATTTAATACTAACAAATGATAATTACGAAACTTATAATGAACAAATAATCGATGATAATGTTTTGGAAAGATTTAAAAGATTACAAGATTGTTATCCATATGAAGGAGTTTTCAAAACTTCTATATTGAAAAAAGCTCTGGAAATAGCTGTCAGTGTAAATTGTTTTCACCATAATATTTTTATTGATATTTTAAGATATGTAATTTTTTTAAATGGTAAAGTTTATTTTAAAAAAAAATATATTTTAGCAAGACAAAATAACACTCCAACATCAGCTGGTGAAACTCATTTAAAAAGTTTCGATAAAATTAAGATGAAATCGTCAAAATTGTATTTTGATATTTATCAAAAAATTTCAGAAAAACTTGAGAAATTATTTAATGAATTTTCATATAATTATGAATTTAAATCTCTCAAGGATCAAATTTTTAACAACTTAAATGATGAGATTAAGGAATTGAGAAAAAATAAATTTAACAAATTTGAATTAAGGTTACAGAATAAATTCATTAAATCGTTTCTTAATTCTTTATTAAAAAAAGATGATATAATAATTAATAAATACAATGTATTAGACGCAGTTAATTCAATTAATAAAAAAATAAATAAAAATGAATAAATATTTTGAATATCTTAAAGTAGAGATATTACACGATTTAAAACAAAGCAAATTATCAAAAAATTATTATTCAAAAAATAAAAACTTTAAGAATTTTTATAATTTTTTAAGACTTCAAAAAAATTTTTTATTTTTAATAATATTTTTTTTTAAAAATTTTTATTCAATTTTTAAAGCTTCATTTATTCAAATTTTTTATAAAAGAAGTATAAAAAAAATTTTGGTAATTATCGATGAAAAAAAAGTCGACCAAATTTCTAATTTATTAATCTATCAGATTTTAAAAAAAAATAACATCAAATTTGTAATAATTAATAAATCTAAAAAAGAAATATTGTATGAAAACAAGAAAAAAGAAGCTAACTTTGAGTATGAAAACTTTTTTTCTTTGAATGTTTTTTTTATATTTATATATAATTTAATTTTAAATTTAAAAGAGTATTTTTTTTTTCTTAAAAATAATAAGCTATTATCAAAAAATATTTTTTATTTATTCAAAGTATATCTAAGGTTTATTAAAGATTATTGTATAGTAAAACAAATTTATAATTATTTTAGCCCAAGCTTTATTTATATGAACCAAAATTCACTTAACCAACAAAATATAATTGCTGCATTTAAAAGTATTAATAATAATATTAAAATAATTGGTAATAGCTTTAACGGTTTAAAATTTTCAAACCAAAAGATAACAGGCAGATATCTATGGAATAATATTGATCACCTTTTATGTTATGGAAGGATGGATCTAAATGAATTTAAAAAAATGGGTAAAAAAAAATATTTATTTCCACCTAAAAATATTTATTCAATTGGTTCTCCAAGAGACTACCTTTTTGAGAAAAAATATAAGTATAAAATAAGAAATAAAAGTGTCTTGAATATTCTATTTATTAAATCAAATCCAAATATGCAAAATAATGTAGACGGAAGAGCCTTAAAATTAGTTTTAGAGACGTTAGAAATGTTAAAATTTTTTAAAAATATATCATTGACTATTAAGGATAGAGCTCAATCAAATCAACAATCTAATATTAATGATCTTGTGAATAATTACACAGGTTCAATTGAAATAATTCAATCAGAGAAAGAACTTACAGAAAAATTGATACTTGAAAATGATTTGATTTTAGGGACTTATTCAACATCGTTTATCTATCAATCTATATATTTTAAAAAACCTATCATTCAGATTTTTGGAAATGAAATACACTGGACCAATTTAAATAAGCAAGGCCTTATAATTTGTAATAATAAATCTGATTTAAAAATGCAAATTACAAAATTTTATTACGATAAAAATTTTTTTAGAAAAAATTATGAAAAAAAAATTATCAAATTAAGATCCCGAATATTTGATATTGGAAATGTAAAAATTAATTTACAAAAAAAATTAGTGAAGTTGATAAATCAATAGTTTTTTAATTTTTTTAAAATACTTTTTGTTAATGGATTTTCAGCTTTAAGATTGATCATAGATCTTTTACCGATTACTTTATCAAAATAAATAGGCGCTAATCCATCCCCAGGTCTAATTCTTTTAATATTTGACTTGCTTAATTTTTCACCTTTCTTAATATCTTTAATTACGTAAATAGATCTCTTAAAAAATTTATTTTCATTTCCTTCTCTAAAAAATTTCTTTTTAAGAAACATATTATAAGTATCCGTAATATCCTTTTTAAATCTTTTTATTTGTTTGCCTTTCAAAGAGAATTCAATATCAAGCCCCTTTTTTTGATTATCTAGAGCTATATGTTTTTCAATTACTTCTGCTCCAGCAGCAACAGCAGAACAAGCAACCAAATTATTAGTTGAATGATCGGAAAAACCTATTCTACACTTAAATTTTTTTTTCATTATTAAAATATTATTCATATGAAAATCCGAAACTTTAGATGGATATTTACTTACACAGTAAAGTAGAGTGATATCTTTTGCTCCAAATTTATTAGCAGCATTAAATGTAGTAGCAATTTCCTGGAATGAGGAAGTACCGGTGGATATAATAATTGGTTTTTTTGTTGAACAAACTTTTTTTATAAGCGGAATATCATTCATTTCAAAAGATGATATTTTATAGAATGGACAATTTAATTTCTCTAAAAAATCAACTGCGGTTTCATCAAAAGGTGTGCTAAATATCTTAATTTTTAATTTTTTAGCATAATCAAAAAGTTCTTTATGCCAATCCCATGGAGTATGAGCTTTTTCATATAATTCCCATAACGAATAATTTTTCCATAAACCTTTTTGTATTAAAAAATTTTTTTTTTTTGAGTTAATTGTCATTGTATCTGCTCTATAAGTTTGGAGTTTTACAGCATCTGCATTATTAATTTTTGCGCACTTAATTAATTTTTTAGCAACCTCGATTTTTCCGCAATGATTTGCAGAAATCTCGGCTACAAGAAAAGGAGGTTTAAATTTCATTGTGATTTTTTAATAATTTTCATAAAATTTTTATAATTTCTAATATAATCAGTATGAGTATATTTTTTGTTACAAAATACTCCAACAATTTGATTTTTCTTTAATTTTACTTTTACCCAAATTAAAGGATCAACTTTAATTATTTCACCAGATCTAAGTAAAATTATTTTTTCTTTTTTTCCATCATCAAGATAAATTTTTGTACTCGAGCCTAAAGAAAAAAAAAATTGAGAACATTTTTTATGAGCATGATTTCCTCTTACACATTCATTTTTGGCAATTAAGAAAAAAATTCTTTCTAGGTTTTTTACAAAGTGTTTAATCTTGTTAAAATAAATTAATTCACATTTTGAACTGTTAATTTTAGTAAAATTTGAAAATTTTATCTTCATAGTAATTTCAAGGTTTTAAAAATATCTTTTTTAATACCTTTATTAAATTTTACACCAAGTTTTAATAATTTATCACTAATAACTTCATAGGAATTTTGATTTAATATTTCAGTATTAACAAACTTTTTTTTTGTTTTCTTGAAGATTTCAATTAAATCAATAATTTCCTTAACGGTGTAATTTTTTGTAACAACATCAATAGTCTCATTAGAAAAATATTTATTTTTAATTATAAAATTTAAACAATTATAAAAATCTTCCAAAGTTAAATATGGCCTTTTTTTATCATAAAATTTTTTCCATATCGTGAGAGGTTGATTGAGAGATGCCTGATAACAGAATTTATTTACTGCAGTATGAAATCTCATTCCTTCTGAAATACCCACAATTGTTCCTAGTCGCAATATTACATATTTTTTAAGATTTTCTCTAATATATTTTTCCTCTTTTATTTTTGTTTTTGCATAAGGACTTTGTGCAAAAAGATTGTCCATATTATTTGATGAGTTTATTACTGAAAATTTTTTCCCATATACACTCGTAGAGGAAGGAAAAATGAGAGGCACATTTTTTTTTTTACAAAAATTCACCACTTTTTTTGTTCCACCAAAATTATTTTTATTAATTAGATCTTTAATCTTAAAACTTTCAGCAGCATTAGTAATGGCTGCTAAGTGAATGAAAAAATCATACCTTTCCTTAAAGTTTTTAAAATTAATATCATTAATATTTTTGTCAATTAGTTGAAATTTTTTCTTTTTCAGCTTTAAGTAACTCCCAAATCTTTGGGTTTGAAAGTTATCAATTAATATTATTGATTTAAATCTATTATCAGTTTGAAGTCGATCAATAAGATATGAACCAATGTGCCCAAATGATCCACTTATTATTATTTTCATTTATAATCCCTTAAAGTTTCATCAATTATTTTATTTATTCCAAAATTTAATTTTATTTTAGGAGACCAGCCAGTACAATTTTTAAAAAAATTATTACTTCCTTTAAATGATCTTTTTTCTATTTTGTGCATTAATTTTGGATATTTAATTTTTTTAATTTTTATTTTTTTTTTTAAAGTTTTTTCAATTATACTTATTATTTGATTAAAAGAATAACTTCTATTATCACAAATTAAAAAAATTTTAGATTTTAATTTATTTATTTTTTTTGCTGTAACTAAAACAGCATCTATCAAATCATCAATATAAATATAACTTCTTTGTTTAGAACCATTACCAAAAATACTTATATCATTGTCATTAATTGATTTATTAATCAATTTATTCAAAAAACCTCTATTCAATTGTTTATTAAGGGAATAATAGCCATAAATATTTGTTAGTCTCAAAGATACAAAATTTAAATTTTTATTTTTTGAGTAATGCATAAAAATATTTTCAAAATATAATTTGCTCTTATCATATATGCTTAGAGGATTATCTGGAAATTTTTCATTCACTATTTGACTCTCATTAGTAATTCCATAAATAGTTGCAGTGCTAGTAAAAATGAAATTAACTTTTATTTTTTTTTTTATTATATATTCATTAAAATTAATACAAAATTTAATTATCTTTGATAAATAATTTTTATTTTTTTCTAATGCATAGAGATTATTATTATAAGCCAAGAAAAAAACTGTCATATCATTTTTTAGATATTTAAACCAATCATAATTATTAAATACATCATATTCATATTCATTTTTGATTCTTTTCTTTTTTAAGATTTTTCTTGATATCAAAAAAATTTGATTTTTATTTTTTTCTATTTTTTCTAAAAGTTTTTGACCGATAAAACCCGTATGACCAATTATTAAAAAACTTTTTTTTTGCATTAAGATTAACTTAAATTAAAAAACTTTAATTAAATCTTTATCAAATTTAATTTTATATTCCTCTTTTTTTTCATAATAACCTGATGTTCCATAAATCATATGATTTTCCTTTTCATAGGTTATATATGCGTGACCAATATTTGGGGGAAAAAAGTAGGCAATCTTATCTTTTTTTGAATCTATCATAAATGATTTTATCTTTTTATAAGTTTTGGAATTTTTTCTATTATCAATTAAAAAAACTTTTATTTTACCTTTAAGTAAATAATTCCATTGAGTTTGTTTTTTGTGAAAATGCCAACCTTTAAGTATGTTTTTTTTTATTAGAGAGTGACTTATTTGGGATATTTTGGTTTTAAAGTTTGCCTGATTTAATTTAAAAATTTCAATAAAAAATCCTCTTCTATCATTGTTATTTTTAAGTTTAACTTTAAAAGTTTGGTGAAACAGTTTCATTCTAAATAGTTATTATAAAATAATATTAATTCAATGTTAAATTTTTTTAAAAATTATTGTTTTTGGATAGTGTAACCTCTCTTTCTTTTTAAAATTATTCTGAGGGTATTCTTTATATTCGTTATTGATTTTATTTAGATAAAGATATTGATAAGTTTCATATTTCTTTAATATTTTTTTTATTTCAGTCTCATTGAAAAATACATATGGTAATTTATCTTTATAGAACTTTTGTTCAGTATAATAAGTTTTAAACTTTCCAGCTGTAAGATTATTTAGAATTATATATTGAGGATTTTTTGCAGCAATTTTGATTAAAAAATTTTTCCATTCCAAATTATATTGGAGAGAGTCGCTTATATGAACGAAATCATATTTTTTTTTAAAATTAAAGTTATCATAAAAATTAATTTTGATATTTTTTGAACTAATCTTATTTATATTCTTTTTAAGTAAATTTTTGATTCCAGTAACTTCGATACTATCAATTAAAATTTCGATATTATTAATTTTTAAATTAGTGAGCTGAAAAAATAATTCCTGATCTCCCGATCCATAATCAGCTATTTTTAATTTCTTTTTATTAGATCCTAAAATTATTAGTGGCAATGGTGAGCTTGATAGAAAAAATTTAGAATAATTTTTTTTTAAATGGTTTTTATTAAGATTTACTTTATCTAAAATTTTTTTTTTCCAAATAGAATTATTAAATGGTTTAAAAGAAATTTTTTTTTTTTTTAAATAATTATAATTAGTTTTTTTCCAAATATTCATATTAATATTTTCTAGTATATTCTCTATTTTTAACTTCGTGTGATTGAATATGATTTATATTTATGAACCACCTTCCATCTGAATTTTTTGATTTAGTGTTTTTTACTTTGTCTACACCATGAATAATTGAAGGAAAAAAAAGAACAATATCAGTTTTTTTAATTTTCTTATCTATTACTATTTTTTTATTTCCTTTATTTAAAACAAAGAAACCACCATCTTTATAATCTGTTCCATATTCAGTAGCATAAAGTCCAAAATTAAAAATGCTTACATTTACTGGATCATAATGTGTTGTAATTTGACCTGAGTTTAAAGGGTAATTTATAATATGTAATCTTTCTACTATACCATCTTTTGGTTTGTTTTTTGTTATTTCATTATTTTTTAATCCATTTAAAATTTTCAATGGTTTGTAAATATTGATTATCTTTTTATAAATTTTAAGTTTATCTTTATTCCAAGAAAAAAAGTAAAAAGATCTATCTACTGTTTTATATCCCTTAGAACTTAAATTTTTTGAAATATAAAAACCATTTTTAATTCCAGATTTAATTTTTGGATTTATTGGCCTAGTTTGTTGAGCAAATTTTTTAAGTTTTTTTTTTGCATTATCTAAAAAATTTGGTTTAATCGAATTTTTTAAAATAATAATATATCCGTTACTTAGCTGATCAATAGAATGTAAAACAAACTTTAAATTATTTAATTTTTTTTTAAAATTTGAATAATCGTAAGTTTTTAAACCTCTATAAAAAACTCTTTTTTTTTTTATTCTAATTTTTTCGATTTTGTTTTGAATTATCTCTTTATTATTAGGTTTCATTATCAATTATATTAAATTAATATTACTATTAAGTTTATTTTCTTATATAAAATTATATTTAATTAAATCAACTATGATAAGAAAAATTTTAATAACAGGAGGATGTGGTTTTATTGGTTCAAATTTCCTTAATATAATGGTCCCTAAATATAGGAATATTAAATTTCATAATATTGATAAACTTACTTATGCAGGAAAAATTGATAATTTAAAAGAAATAAAACATTTGCGTAATTATAGTTTTTCAAAATTAGATATTTGTGATTTGAAAAAAGTCAGTAGTGTCATAAAAAAATTTAAACCAAATGTGATTATTCATTTTGCAGCAGAATCTCATGTAGATAATTCAATTAGTTCACCTAGCGAGTTTATAAAAACAAATATTGGTGGAACTTATAATATACTTAGGTCAATGAATAAGAAAATTTTTTTAATACATATATCTACAGATGAGGTTTTTGGCCATGTAATTAAAAATAAATCATTTAATGAAAAAACAAAATACAATCCAAGATCACCTTATTCAGCCTCAAAGGCTTCAGCTGATCATTTAGTTTCAGCTTGGAATTCCACATATGGTTTTAAATCTACAATTATAAACTGTTGTAATAATTTTGGACCTTATCAAGATAAAGAAAAGTTTGTTCCAGTAATAATAAATAGAATACTTAATAAAAGAAATATACCTATATATGGTGATGGTAAACAAAAAAGGGAATGGATTTTTGTTGATGATTTCATTTCTAGTTTAGAGTTTATAATTTTTAAAAATTTGGTTAAAGAAAATTTTATTATAGGAAGTGGAATTCAGTTTGAAAATAAAGTTATTACAAAAAAAATAATTAATTTATTTGAAAAAAAATTAAAGTTTAATTGTAAAAAATCTAAGCTAATAAGAGTTAAAGATAGGCTAGGACATGACAGAGAATATAAAGTAGACTGTTCAAAGATAAAAAAATTAGGTTGGAAATCAAAAACAAATTTTGATAGAGATCTACTAAAAACAATTAATTTCTATAAGAAAAAAAACTAAAGTTCATTTATGAAGGCAATTCTTTTAGCAGGCGGTCTAGGTACAAGAATGAGACCTTCTACACTAGGTATAAATAAGCACTTAATACCAGTCTATAATAAGCCTATGATATATTATTCTTTAAGTGTTTTGATGCTTTGTAAATTTAAGGAAGTAATCTTAATTTGTGATCCTTCAAGCAAAAATATTTATAAAAAGATGTTTTTGAATGGAAAACACTTAGGAATGAGAATTCACATTTTAGTACAAAGGAAAGCTAACGGAATTCCTGAGGCTTTTATAGTGGCAAAAAAATATTTAAAAAATCAAAGTGTCTGTTTAATGCTTGGTGACAATTTTTTTTATGGTCAAGGTTTTTATAAAATTTTAAAAAAAGGTATCCAACTTAAAAAAGGTGCATTTTTTCTAGCATACAATGTAAAGCATCCAGAAAATTATGCTGTAATTGAAAAAAAGAATAACAAGATTTTAAGTATTGAAGAAAAACCAAAATTTCCAAAAACTAATTTAGCCATTCCAGGTATTTACTTTTTTGATAAAAATGTGATTTCATATTGTAAAAATCTTATCAGATCTAATAGAAATGAATTGGAAATTGTTGATTTAATAAACATTTATGTAAATAAAAATAATGCTAAGTTTGCAGAAATCAGAAGAGGAATATCTTGGTTAGATATGGGTTCATTTGATGATTTGAATGATTGTTCAAATTATATTAGAGCAATTGAAAAAAGACAAAATTCAATGATAAGCTCACCTGAAGAAATAGCATATTTGAATAAGTGGATTTCTAAAAAACAACTTAATTTAATAGCCAATCAATACAAAAATAAATATGGGGAATACTTGAAAAATTTATGTCTCTAAAATCTATAAAAACAAAATGTAAAATAACTGGTGAAAAAATACCAGTAGTATTTAATTTTGGAAAAATGCCAATAGCTAATAATTTTTCTAAAGAAGTGAGCAAAAAAAATTTTTATGAAATGAAAATAGCATTTAATAAAAATAATGGTGTATTTCAATTAGTTAATGCACCAAAACCAAAAAAATTATTTAATAAAAATTATGCTTTTTTATCATCAACTTCAAATTTTATGAAAGATCATTTTAAAAAATTTGCTAATAAAATTAAAAAAAAATATGCTAAAAAAAATTTTGCAATAATGGAGATAGGATGCAATGATGGTATTTTTCTAGAAAATTTTAAAAATTTTGACCATTTGGGAGTTGAACCATCTAAAAATGTATTTGACATCTCTAAATCTAAAAAACTGAAAGTCGTTAATTCATTCTTCAATATAAATCTGGTAAATAAAAAAAAACTTAAAAATAAATTTGATATCATTTATGCAGCTAATGTCATTTGTCATATACCTGATATACTGAGATTATTTAAGTGTGTAGAAATTTCATTAAAAAAAAATGGAACCTTTATATTTGAAGAGCCATATTTAGGTTCAATGCTTGAAAAAACCTCCTATGACCAAATTTACGATGAACATTTTTATATGTTTTCTGCTAATTCAATTAAATCTATTATTAATGGATTTAATTTAAGGTTAATAAATGCTGAAAAGATACATACTCATGGTGGGTCAATGAGATATTATATTCAAAAAACTCAATCAAAAAGAATTAGCCATAATTTAAAAAAAATTTTTAAATATGAAAAAAAAATTCAGATAACAAATATCAAAACTATTAAAAATTTTGTAAAAAGTTGTATAGACTCCAAAAAAAGAATAACTAAAATGGTGAAGTATATCACTAAAAAAAAAATTGAAATATTTGGATATGGAGCAACCTCAAAAAGCACTACTATATTACACTTTTGTAATATAAATTATAAAATGATTGCAGGAATATTTGATAATACACCAACTAAAATTGGAAAATATTTTCCGGGTAAAAAGATTAAGATTATTGATTATAAAAAATTTAAAAGTATTAAACCAAAATATTGTTTTTTATTTGCATGGAATCATTATAAAGAAATTTTTAAGAAAGAAAGAAAAAGTAATATTAAATGGCTTTGTCATATAGATAAAAAACATTTTCCAGAAAATGTAAGAAAAAATTTTATTTAATGATATATTTTGCAAATCCAAAATCAGAATATCTATATTTGAAAAATCAAATAGATAGAAAGATTAGGGGTGTCTTGAATAGTAATTCTTATATTTTAGGAAATGAAGTAAAGAAGTTTGAAAAAAATTTTTCTAAATATTTGGGAACAAAATATTCTTTAGGAGTATCGAATGGTACTGATGCTTTGATTTTAGCTTTGAGAGCAATAGATATAAAGCGAGGTGATGAGGTAATAACCACCTCACATACTGCTTTTGCTACGATTGCTGCAATAAGAGAGGTAGGAGCAATTCCAGTTTTTATTGATATCAAAGAAGATGATTTTACTATTGATACAAAATATTTAAAAAAAAAAATTACTAAAAAAACCAAGGCAATCATTGTAGTTCACATATATGGGAATCCTGCAGATATCCTAACGGTTCAAAAAATTGCAAAAAAAAATAAATTAACTCTTATAGAGGATTGTGCTCAAGCACATGGAGCTGAATATGATAAAAAGAAAGTTGGTACTTTTGGAGATTTTTCATGTTTTAGTTTTTATCCTACAAAAAATTTATCTACTTTTGGTGATGCTGGAATGGTCTCGACAAATAATTATAAATTATTTAAGAGATTAAAATTATCAAGAGAGTATGGTTGGATTAAAAAAAATTTTAGTGTAAAGGACGGATATAATAAAAGATTAGATGAGTTGCATGCTGCTATTTTAAATATTAAACTTTCATACTTAGAAAAGTTTAACAATAAAAGAATTTTAATTGCTAAGAAATTTTTAAATTCAATAAAATCAAAAAAAATTATTTTGCCTAAAATAAGCAACTTAAAAAAACATGTTTTTCATCTATTTGTTATTAGGGTAAAAAATAAAGAAAGATCAAAGTTTCTTAATTATTTAAAAAAAAATGGAATTATAGCGGGTATTCATTATCCTATACCCAATCATAAGCAAAAACCTTATAAAATATTTCACAAATCTAAACTACCTATCACAGATAAAATAAGTAAAGAAATAGTTTCTTTACCGAACTTTCCTCTTTTGAGCAATAAAGAGGTAAAAAAAATTATCAATATTGTAAATAGATATTAAAATTTTTATCTTATTTTTTTTAAATAACCATTTGGGTTATTAGTAAGAAGTTGCTTGAAATTAATTTTTTTATCAATCTTAAAATTTTTATTCTTTTTTAAAAATTCAGTAATTGCATTCATTGGATTATTTCCTTTATTCCATTCTCTTTTTCTATGTTTTTGTTTTGGTATATTTTCTATTATAGTATCTCCAACAATCAAATAATTATTTTTCCTTAATAATTTAGAATACAAATTAATTTCTTTTAATACATGGTCTTTTGTGTGATCACTATCTAAGTGGATCAATATATTTTTATACTTACCACATAGTTTCTTTATTTTTTCAAAAGTTTTGAGATTTGTTGAATCTGCTGCAATTAATTTTATTTTTTTTGATTTAGATTTAGAAAAAATTCTTTTTTTTAAGTCATTTGGTATAAAGATATCTATACCTATTATTTTTTTTATGCCTGCAAAATTTGATAATGTGTCATATAATAATAATGTCCCAGCCCAAGCGACACCAACTTCTATAATTATATCAGGTTTTGTTTCAAAGATTATTTCTTGCAAAGTTAATATATCATCTGGGGTTTGCAACATAGGTTCTCCATGCCAATTATATAGATAGCAAAAATTATGTTTATCGGCAGATATATAAAGGTTTTTTGATAATTGATTTACTTTTTTATCTTTATTTAGAGAGATTGCCCATTTTAATCTTTTTTTATTAAATTGTTTGAATGAAATTATTTTTTTCATATTTGTTGAATAGACATATACATTATATTT
>MDSZ01044635.1_pt1 | contig 18868 bp, 17 predicted proteins | sample 811201 | NCBI WGS metagenome assembly MDSZ01 (sample SAMN05326647, study PRJNA326480) | marine metagenome | isolation source: seawater | place: Indian Ocean: North | collected 2010
GGAGAAACTATTTCGTTAGACGACTACACTACGCTGCCGGGGAAGTCCGGAGCTACACACTCTATTTCCCTATGCATCGCATAAGGACAAGCCAGACCGCTACGCGCGGCGGGCGACCTACCCGGCCCAGGTAAACAAGGGCGGGCCGCAGCATAAGAACGCACCAGTGCCAGTGATTCAAGTTGGACCTGAACTTCGAACGTAGTACCAGGATCGGCCCTCGTTCGACACCGCCTTAGTGCTCCATGTTCTACTAGTACTTCAAGTTAGTAAATATTAGTTTATATAGTTTGAAATTAGACTGCCAGCGGAACCGAGCCAACCCGGATGTTCATTCACATTGGGGACGCCCCGCCGGCGGAATCGCACTCGGGGGGGGTCGACGCTGGCCCGAAGACTTGCGCCAAAAAACGTACACCATCAGATTTTTTTAACCCTCACCGCTTGCCATTCAAGCATAAAATTCGCTGGTTGTATATCAGTGCATGGTTGAAAGAAGCATGGCAGTGCCACGGCACCTACGAATCTCGCACAATTATTTTTAGCCTTTGAAAGAAAATGACCAGGGGCTCGTCCCTGGACACCGCTTCAAACGTCCAATACTCTGAGCCCTGAGCGCCGCATCTGACTTCACAAGAAATTACGAAAGACGGTCGCTCGCGACTTCCTGTTCTTAAGGGATACAAATACAACGGACAAGAGTATATGCCTTTAATCGATTTCTTTTTATTGTCAACCGGCTTGAAGTGAATTACGGGCATAGAGCAACAAAGCTCCATTGGTATCGGCTCAGTCAAGCAGCTGTTGTCTAAATCCCATCGAGCCCCTTCGAGGAAGAGCCCGTGACAATATGAACCATCCTTGGCATATTGTGCAATAGACGTAGCTGGGGTGTTTATGATGGGAAACTCCCAGCTCAGAGAGTCTATTGCGATGCCATTTTTGCGAGCTGAAGTTTGCAAGACAGCGGTCAGAAAACCCGTGGGATAAGTAAAGCCAGGCAGCCAAAAACATCGGGGGAGAGCCTCATTGATCCATTTTTGTAGGGCACTTATTCGACACACCTATGGCAACATGATACAGCCGAATAACCAATAATTACATTAAAATTAGATTGACACTTTCTTCAGGAGAAGAAGCGGAGGGATTACAAGATCTCGCATCCAGGGGGTCAACGGTTTTAGGCTTGGATAACACGTTGACCATGCGCGGGGAACCTGTATATATGTCATTCGATAATTCAAGCGGGCTAACGTGCGATTGACGCTGGTGGAGCGACTTTGAACTCAAGCACAGCTTCTATTATTTCTTCTAGCTCTGGCGTCACAATCACCAGACCCTGAACACCTAGTTCCGAGGCCTTCAGTGTCTGATGCAAAGTCAGCAAAAGTATGTTGTATCTATCTACTTCCTGGTATAGCACCTACGCACCACTTGCTTATCAACAAATAATGTAGGCATGATTTAATTAAGGCTCTGTGGATCCTAAGGGAATTTTTTTGGGTGGCAGTTTTCATGGGTTCAGGGTCTGCCCTCGGCCCCATACCCCTTCTCACAGCTGCAGCATCAAAAGATGGAGGCACTTCCTCCTGCATCAGATGGCAAATTCGTAGAATCTTTTGCTCCTTGCTTTCACCCCCAGCATCAATTACTTTCGGTTGGAGTGAGACAATCGTGTCAAGTAGCGTACTTGAGTCCTCTATTTGCGACGCGATGTCAGCATTCGCATGCTGACCGAATGCAAGTGCGTTGTCTAATTGAGGGAATGTTTTTATGGCTAGCTTTGCGCTAGCTAGATCTGCATCATTTGGAATTATGTACGGGCTATCTGACAGTTGCGGCGCAAGATTGAACTCGGTCTGGGGACTGATAGCCTGCTCACAAAATAGCTGGGTTATGTAAACATTGACAAGTCGTCGATCCATGGCGTCAGTGACGCGACCACCATAGTTAGCTTCGGCAATGAGGTACCGCATCGCATCGAACCTGTGTAATAATTTTCTTCGTGTTGAAATGAAAACACGCCCCAGAAATTATTGAAAAAAAAACACAAGTGCCAAATGGGCAATTCAAGTTCATGGACGGTGTTTCATCTGGATATTCATCCAAGAAAACAATGACTATATCATGACAGATACTATAGTCCGATTCATTGAACTCGTATGGTACGTTGAAGCCTAGGCTTTTGAATTTGCGTCGCTCTAGGAGGAGCGCGTGGAACCAGCATAGCGAAAAGAGCAATCTTTGATATTTTAAGCGCTGCTGGCATCTTCCGAATTGTTCCTCGCCCACTAGATTGTATAGCTTAAGCATATTGGCTCGAAGCCCACGTGGAGGTTCCGTGGTCATTTTTATGCCACGCTGTAAGATGGCTATCGGAAATTTAGGACTCGGGCTGGCCGAAAGCCACAGTCTAAAGTCGCAATGTGGTGCGTGTGGCATGTCTTCGGTCATCGCGCAGTACTCAGCGATTCGTTTTTCCAACTCAGGCATCCAACTGAGCATAAGGTGACTATAACAAAGTTAAGTGCGAATTCGAGGTACGAACAACACAAGTCGACGCACCAATTAGCAAGAAATACCCACGAGCCGCTTCGAAGCCCCAGATTCATTAAGCTCATTGCTACCGGCGCTTGTCCCTGCCCAAGGGCGCATATGTCTACATTTGTGCTAAGATCGTTTGCTAGAGATTTGACCTGTGCTGTTGGGTCTACGCCAGGGGAGAGCACAAATATGAGTGGTGTTCGATGATTGGATGATTGAAAAATGGCCCTAAGGTCAAACGGGGGCGGATCAGCGAATTGCGGACCCAAGTTTAATCTGACAAAACGACTTGCGCAAAATAGTACTCGATCAAGCCGCAGCGCACGAATAATGCAGATTCGCTGCATCTCCGTTACCTTGTTTTCCCAGTCGCCTGATTAGTGTCGATGCCATTATGCCTCTTGGAAGTTGACTTACCTGGCAAGGGGGTTTCTTCTGGCTCGGACGAAGTAAACCATGCCCGCCAGTCGCGCTGCCCCTGTTCAAATGCTGATGCGATGCCCATACAAGCAGGGATGCTATCTAACGCAGTGATATTGTCCCATGCTCCTGCATCTATCCATTCCGGGCAGGGATTAGGCCGTTGATCGGCTCGCTCGATCCCTGCTCCGCCGTAACATAGAAAATCAAACTCCTGCTTTGGGACCTTGTTTTCGCTTGTCATGATTCGCAAGCATAGCTGCAACGCAAACAAGAGTTTGTCTCGCTCAAAAAGGCCACGACAGGTGTACTGATAGACAGAAAGAGTGTGCGCAACATTTATCTGCCTGCATCTTTCAGTACCAGATATATTTTTTGGACTAGTGCGACTTTTGTCCATTGACTGATTAAAGAGATCAACATAGGCATCAAGCGAAAATTGGTACATGGGGTCGACTCTACCCATGTCGTCTAGCACAAAATATGCTATGGAGCTTCGGATTGCCGCAGGGCGGAATTCCTCTCGTTTGGCGTCGATCTTAATCTCTGTTTCTTCAGCTTCATTGAGTTGACGAGTTACCTCATCAGAAGTCAATTTTGATTGTTGCAATGTGTCTACCAGAGTTTCATTCTCTAGCAGACTGCCCTCTGCCTCAGAGAGGAGCCTTAGAATTTCATCTTCTAGGTCAACCAGCTTTTGTTTTCCGGCAGCAACGCGCAATGTTAAGTCTGCTTTTTGACGCTCAAGCGTAGGTTGCTCTTTCTGCACAACGATACCGAGGAGTTGTGCTTCCAAGCCTTGCTGTTTCACCGCAAAATTGATTATTGTCGTCTTTGTGGAGACTTCTGGTGTATAATGACTAAAAAGACATGACGGTTACAGGGCTGGGGGGAATTTAAACTTTGCTTTTACGCTGAGTCTGAACGGGTTTGCAAGTTTGGTTGTGATGTACAATTTAAAGTCCTACGAAAAGGAAATCAACCCCTTCAAATATCTGCCAAAAATAAAAGCCTCCCTGCAGACACTGAAAGTTTCTTTATTATAATCTAATTCTTTGTCACCCAATCGTAGCACCTCTCTGTTTCCGACCTTGATCAATGCCTTGGCGAGGACAGGTTCTAAAGCTGGATCGAGCTCCTCTAATACGTCCTGGAGCAGAACCGGTAGTCCATAGACAATTCCGTTCTCTATTTTGCGTAGCATATCTTTGGACTTGAGATCCACTATGTGCAACTGCGATTCCTCCATTTTACGCACCCATTTATTTGCCTGGTTTTGCCTATGATTTAGGGTGTCAATGTGGCACCAGCAACGAAGGGACACTGCCAAAATTACGGATCAATCATCAACGGCCACCTCGAACAACGAACAGATATGGCTCCATTTTCGGTGCTGAAGTTGTCTGCTGGAAGCCCCTGAATGTTCCATTGTCGAACATCCGTTGGTAGGGCACAAAACGATGCAAAAGTAAAATTCTCCGTAGATGGTAGTTGTTGTTCCCTTACAGCCGAAAGCCAGCCACCAACCTAATTGTTGCACTTAAAAATGCAGCCAAATTGTAACAAGACACTCGAGCCCCAGGAAGGATTGCGTTGAACAAGGTTGGAGCGGTATTGGGTGTCAAAGGGGCCGGCGTAGGACAGAAATGCTGCGGCAACAAGCGCATCCCCGAGAGACCGACCAATTTCATTTTGCAGCTGACCAATGCTGGCTCGCCACCTCTCGTTTTCGCCTGCCAAGCCTTTCACGAGCTTATCAGCACGATCTAGTAACAATTCCATCTGATCTGCTTCGGCGCGAAGACGGTTTTTTTCACCCACTGAGTCATCATATTTCTGCTTCAGTCGATTGACTTTAGTGGTGACTTCCGCGAGCTCCTCCTGTGCTTTTTGCAACGAAGCTTGCTTTACCGCCAGGGATTCTTGAGCACCTTTTAATCTTGCCCTTTTTGGAGCGACCTCTTTTGCAACACTGGCGTAGATGTAGATTGCGTGTACCCAAGTGCAAAGAGCCCCCGCAGCCTTGGAAACTGCACCCACTGCTTCTGGCTTAAAGTCCGCATGAGAAACATACCCCTTAATTTTTTTCATGATTGTTGCACTAACATTGTCCTTGTCGTAGCCTTTAATGCTCTGCAGGAAATTGGCTTCACCAAGGACTTTCTTGGCAGTGGTCCAATCAGTCTTATTTCCGAAGAGTATCATCACTGCGGCAAGCACCGTCTCCACTTGTTTTGGCGGGCTCTTGTATGCTTTAATCTCAGAAATGGCGCTTTTATCAAGCTTCTCAACTTCAGCCATGGCCTTTTGTAGCGCTGGCAAAGCGACATTTAGTTCGGCCTCAGCATCATCTGCTATTGCCTTACACTCAATTTCCTCCTTACCTGTAAATTTGACCATCTGCACTAGTGCCATTGGGCAGAGCACCAAAGTATACTCTGGACACTGTCGAGAAGCCTATTCGCTCGGAGTCTCCTTCTACTTGCTTGCGCTGCTCGTCAGCAACGCGGCGCTCCGACACAATCTCGACTAGGAGATTCTCGCAGTCTTTTTGTGACTGGGCACACACAACTTTTTTTTTCTCCAATTCCACCGACATGACTTCAACGCCATCGCGTGCCTCAACTAATTTGGCCAGGCCGTTGGCCAATTTATCTCTACCATTGCCGAGTTCTGTGCGTTTCTCTGTCAGGATTACGCGATAGCCCTTTGAAAGCTCAAGGAAATGTGTTGGGGTAATGTAGTTATGACGCTTGAGTTGCTGAAGCATTTTGTCAGAAAAGTCTTGTGCACTCAAGTGAATTACAGAGAATACACTGGAAATTTTTGCCCGAGTGTCATCAGAGTCAAGAGTCAAGTTGTCAAGAAACGCCGAGCCAACCGCAGTGAGTGCGTCTGCGGGCCAGCGATGAAACCAATCGATGGTAGTGCTGTTAATTAGGCCTGGATAAAAGCGACATCGGGTGTGAAATGCGGATCCAACTGGGGACCTGTGGACACGACACAGTATGAGTCATCAGAGTCTAGTTTCACTACGGGCGCAGGGGTGGGGACATGGCTAGGATTACATGTAAATTCGAGCGAATTGAGTCAACGAAGAAGGCCCAAAGTTCTTCCGCAGTTCCGCCCGACTCTGCATCAGCTGCTCGTTTTCGTACGCCATCGTAAATGGCTGGTAACTCATCCTTACCATACAGGCTAGGTATTTCGCCCGAACTAAGAATATTGTTGATATCCTCCAAAAATGCTTGCTCTTTCAACTGGGTGTCGTTGAAGAGAAAGGCAGTGGGCGTGTTTGATACGCCAGTAATTTCAAAAAGACGTTTCATGTCATCACGCCACTCAATCAAGCGATACTGTTTCGTAATCTCGATCACAAAAACGCCAATTCCAGCAATATGAGATGCGAGACGAGCCAATGATTGGCGTCCAGATCCCCCGACACCAACCAACATTGCGTTGCCCCTAGGCATCATTAGGATACCTGCGACACCGAGACCGTGGTAAAGAAAGGCGACGTCTTGAATAAATTTTGGCCATATAATGACGCCGCTGTGCCGTCGAGGCATCGCCTTCAACACGGTGAATTCTGCAAATGTGTCGAATAGCGTCTTTGAAAAGCACGAGATTCATGTTTATCAGTTTTGGCTCAAGATTATAATCCTCCAGTTTGTCTTCGCAGCATTGCTTGAGTTGCGAATAATCGGCGACTTCTTCATAAGGCAGAATTTCCGTTGTCTCGCTCATAAAACTGCAAAAAATCGGACCATAGCGTTCGTCATCGATATCCTCCATAACTTCAGCCCATTCGGCACCCTCAAAGTGGTCCCGCATCACCTGGCTCATGGCTTCGATGAACTTTCCAATGTCGTCTGCTGAATCTTTGAGAAATCTATCAGCGAAAACACGCATGCACTCGTGAGTCCACAATCGTATCATGGACTTTGAAGTATCAAAGTACTGTCTTTCGGCTTGGAGTGTTCCCTGAATGACCTTTGCGACGTCGCCTAAGGTATCAAAAATGAAGTTTGTTGCCCGACTGGCGTTTTTGGACAGAGACTACATCACGCAAATTGAACCTATGATATGCAAAAATCAAACTTTCATCTGGTAAGCGCAACGCTGCGAAGTCACAAATAGTGGCTCTTGTCCGGAGTTGGAAGGAATCGTTCGGTGACGTTGCGGTACAGCCCAATGGTTGCTCGAGCTAGAGACCGACTCATTGGCTTGATTTCATTGTCAAACTCCTGAAGCTTTGGCATCATGATAGATTCAAATATCCGCGTGAGCTGTGAGTCTTCAGGTGTTGTGATGTTTACAAGATGGAAACGTGCTTGTGTACGATTGCAGATGACCGCTCGTCCCCCAGATGGTGGCGCCATAGCTGCTACTAGCTGACTGTCTAGAATGTATTTCCAGGCGCATTTAGAGCGGTCGTACCAGCCGCCATAGTCCATCCAGAGCCGCAGCAACTCGAGGGGTGGTTGGAACGGAGACTCGGCTGAGGTTTTCTGCGGCATGTTGAAGTCGTCGACCTATTAGCAACAGAAAGTCCTCCAAGACGGACACGTGCCCCCCAGAACATGTGTAAGTTTGATAAATACTCAACAATTTCTGTCTGTGACGAGTTGGCACTGTCTCGCGCAAAAATGAGTAACTCCTTGCCACCCAATGGCCCGAGCTTGTCTTTGGAGCGTTTCTCCATGACACTTTCTACAATATCTTGGAGAGCACTTGATTTAGTTGTAGCAGAAAAATTTATTACAAGCTTACTATTTTTTGCGGGCAAATTCGTCATGAGGCCCATCACCTGAACTGTTTTACCCACGCCAGTATTGCCCACAACAAGCAAATTGTGTTTGGATGAAACAATGGTCCTGAAGATGAATGAGTTTCGCAGGCTATCTGACGTTGGCACTATCATTTTGAAAAAAGAATCCCCTTTGCGTGGACGCCAGGTTGTCAACCCACTTTCCCATTGCTCAAAATCCTTTTTTTGGGGATCACAGAAATAATCATATATGGTACGGGAAGGCGGAAATTGTGCTTCAAGATCGCGGAGGTATATATCGAGCTTCTTGCGTCCCGTCTCGTCCACGGCGGCCGTAATAGACCACGTGAGCGCAAAAAGAAACCACCTCTCCGCCATTTGACCGTACGCTTGTATGTCTGCAGACGCATCTAGCCCGTTCTCTTTGGTGTGCAATGCTTCGTAAAGCTGGGTGAAAGAGAGAATAGCATTGAAATCAGAAATGGGGACGGGCTCAACGCAACTCGACGCCTTGTATTCGAGAATTTTGGAAACATATTTTCCAAGAAGATTTTGGTGCAGCTTTTGCACCTCGGGCTGGGTCCCAAAAAGACGTTCAAGCCACGACTCGAGGAATGGTTTAAAGCCCATTTCGCTTTGATCCAGAAATATCATGCCAGCACGCGAGACAGTGGCTGGAGATGCGACCCTTAGATCTTCAACCTCGAATAACAAACTCATCGACGAAGTGAGAGGAATTCTGTCCCCGTTGATCAGGGTCAGGATCTTATTGTCGTCCATGACACTGTTCATCGATTCAATCCACATGGCATCGACTGGCCCATCTATGACGGCAATTAGCCAAAGCAAAAAAGAAAAAACTTACCAAACATTACCCATTTCTCGTCATTTTTATCTGACTCCGCGCACGACTTGAATATAGTAGATAATATTCCATCAGCCCACTCAAAAGTGGTGAGGTCATATGCTCCATACAGTTCCGTAAGTGTTATTGCTTTAGGATTTATGACAAAGGAAGTTACCGGTAAATAGCCCGTGACGTTTTCCTTGGCAAGCGCCGTCTTGGCTTTTGCCAATGTTTTCCAAGCGGTACTTTTCCCTGAGAGTGTCGCACCAACAAGCATGTTACAGTGTCTCGTAAGCTTCGAGTCGTAAAGTTGCCCAATTTTGAATACAAGGAAAGGGTGCATCTGCAGACCAGCGGATTTTAATTCTGACTCGAGTGCAGCGTTGAGATTTCCAATCTCTGTGACCGGCAGTTCAAGGGAAGGGAAAAGATCGCCGAGAAGTAAGCGAAAGAGACGTTCATCGTCCTTGATAAATTTTGGCAGGTTCATGTCGCGCAAAGCGCGCATGAGAATTGCCTCCTCATTTGTCGATGGATCTGCGCGCTTGATAGAACCTGCCATGTTCAACACGGCTTTTAGGTTCCTCAATCCATAGTCATAGTGGTCCTGTTTGCTGAGCTGCTGTTGCATGAGAGAATAGAGCGTTATCGTTTTTTTTGATAGATTGCGGGCATCTGTGAAGCCTTCTGCACTCAGCATCACCTCCGCTATCATTGCTAAGTCTGGTACCATCATTGCCACCGGGCGCATCAACGCTTTCAGATTATCAGGTAGCTCGGTGCGTCCTGCGTATCCCGGATTCATGGTTATAAAGAGGCCACAATTTCCATCGCAGCGGATAGTCGATCCCATAAAATCAAATGTCTCTGCGTCTCGGGACAATGCGTCTACGATCGAAAGTACTTGCATTGCGACAACCGAAATCACCTCAATTTTTATTCTGTTGAACCTGATGAATACCCCATTGAGGCTGCGACTGCATCTCGACGACGCCCCCCCCTCCCTCTCTGCAAAACACGTTGACCAAAAGGCCAAACTGAAAGATGAGTAAAACCACAAAGATATATATTAAAGGCACCTTGAACTATTCTTTCTACTCGCGGCTGACTCGTCGAAGCACCCCCAAGCCCCAGCCTGGCATAAGCCAGAAAATATACGACCGACCGACTTAAAGTCCATGCCTGCGTGTAAGTAAGGCAAGTATATACAAACACGTCATTATTTGAGCCCCAATACGCCTTTTGTATTGACTCTGGCTCCCTGCCGTCGCTGCAATTGATTACAACACAATACATGGCGAGGTTCTTGCTTAGATCCTTTACGGTCTCCGTCTTCCCTGTGCCCGCGGGACCGAGAGGGTTGCCTCCTCGATTCAGAAATTTGGCTGTGAGTAGGGTCAGGACACATCGGTCTGTGAGCGGAGTGACAACCAGACGACCATTGTTTCCTTGATACTCGTAGCCATAATCCAGATTACAGTTTGTCTGGCGCACAGTACAGATACCGCCAAACTGGCCTTCTTCCTTGTTGAACAGAAATCGAAGCTGACATAGCCAGTCAAAGTCAGTGACTGATGAGCATCCAGCCTTAATCATACGCTCCATGACATCGCGATTGTGAATTTCCATGGTAATAAGTGCAACAAGCTTAGTACGGACCAACCTCGGGAGTTGGCCGCGAATCATGTCGGTAAGTCGGGTCAAATAGGCTACCTGCTTTTTCTTGAGTTGTCTCAGTGCGTTTTTTTTTCCATTCGAGATGCTGCCCAGTGCCTTTGAACAATCATTGGTCCACTGAATCGAGCCCGTGGTTATGAGCAACTGCCCTTGCACGTCCGTGATCCATTTTTCCTTGTCTTTGCCACGGTGAGCTTGGATTGAAACAGCCAATAGCTGTTGCATTGACTTTTTCATTGCATCCTCAAGTTCGACGAGCCAATTTTCGACTGCGCCGTCTAAAACGACATTCGAGACAAACGCTGCGGTTTCCCCCGTTGACGTTTCTCGCATCCCAGTCGCCTAAAGACAAACTTGCTGCATACCTATAAAACCTAATAAAAAAAGGCTTACTTCAAAGTTACGATTGAGCTGCTTTCCAGGGGGGATGATGTCCATCACCTTGAAGCCTTCAAAGCATTTTTTGATATGTTTCTGGACCAGAAGTGGCTCACGGCTTTGGCCGAGGATTTCCAAGAGGTCGTCATCTGAAACCTGCAAAATTTGCTGAATTGGCAGAGTTTAATAATACTTGAATGATCAAGACTAGGTGGACGTGCAAAATAAAACCTAAAAATCGAACCCGCATGTTACAGTATACTTCACACGACGAAAGGCACACTCTCGGGCGAGCTCCGCCATGCCGTGTGGTGTTGCACCAAAGTCATGTTTCCAACACTGCCACGCGACCTTGGGAATACGTCCCTTTTTGTCTCGAGGTACCTATGTTGCAATAAGCATCGAGAATCGGCTACTCATCTGATGAGTAAAGGACTCAGTTCCCTTGGGTGAGAAAAGGGTAAGTAGGGAACGAGTCAAGCGACTTTTGGATGGTTTCAAGCTTATCATCCATGCAAGTGACCGTCTCGAGCATGCCGGTGGCAGTGCATTGAATGACAGCATTAGGCTGTTCAGCTGCATTTGACATTACGTGACCAAACGTCGTGTTAACCTCGATGAACAATGATGATTCTTTTGGTAGTTGTTTGCAGATGTCTTCGGAGGCCATGAAAATTGACTCGAGATATATCCATTTTCGTTGAACAGTGAGAATCAATTCTATAACCTCAGAAACGAGCGCAAGCGCCCCTTCCCATTTGTCGATCCGGGACTTGAATGATCCATAAAATTTTGACGCTTTCATCGTAGACAGGGCGACGGCATCATCTTCCAATACTTGGAATAGATCATCAGTGCTACGAATCTTGAAGTACTCCTCCTTGTAAGCACTGATGTCTATGTCAATCTCCCCCCACCGTGTTTCAATCTCTTTGAGAGTCTCTTCGATTGCAAGCTCTTTATTTGCGTTCGCGCTAAGCTCGGAGATAAGATCAGGCACTGCACTCAGTCCAATAGAAAACACAGTTTCCAAAGTAAACTCTGCGCTCGTTTCGTCAAAGTTGCGTCGTAGGTCTCGCTTTAATGCGTCCCAGTGGCGTGATCGCATTGCAGGGTTCCTGAGATCCTGGATAAGAGGCATGGTCTGGAGGAACTCGGTCAGCTTTGTGCGCGTCGCCTCCCAGATTCCCCAGCGCTTTACATCGCGACCAAGCTTACCCACTTTCTTATTGAATTGTCCTGCTACTGTTTCCATCTCGCTGATATCGAGTTCATCAAAGCGGCCAGTCTTCCAGTTGTCAAAAGCCCGAGTCCAATCGCGCACCAGGATCCAAATTTGATTAGCAAGTTCCAGATCCCGTTCTGTGTCCTTTAACTCTCTGTGCTCAGGGGATTCCATATTGAAAATATCAAGCCCTGCTTGAAGGTCATGCTTCCGCAGGTAGACTGCTTCAACACGGTGTCTAAAGTCGTATATCACAGCAAAAGCCTCGTCTGGGGTCAACTCCTGGGACGTTGGAATTTCGATAAGGACTTGTTCTCGCAACTGCAGCACTTGCTGGCAGTAGGCTTCAAGGTTGCTTTCAAGATCTCGCCTCATGTTGACCTTGGCTTTGTCTAGTGCATGCTGTGCCTTGTCAAGCATGGACAAGAACTCCTTCCAAGCGGGCCGAAGTTCCTGCAGCTTGACAATCTCGTTAGAGGCAACTTGAACATCAAACTTAGTCAGGGTTGCATACCTGAGTTGGAAACGACTTAAGCTCTTTTTGCATGTATTGGACAAGGCAATCTTCAAGGAAAGATAGAAAGCAGCTACATTTCTTCAATCGGAAGGATTTTTGTCTCAATCACTTGGCTATTGCTGCGAAAATCTAGCAGGATCCTTAGCTTATCAGAAAGCTCGTTCAGATCAGACGGTGTTGCGCACAGGGTGCGCGTGTTGTCAGCAAAAAGGTTATGGAGATACTCGAGCCCTTGAGAGGCATTTTTGTTGAGCAATCCAAGCAGATTCCTTCGCCATTGCTGACAGTGTGAGATCAATTGTTCCTTCAAAAGGGCACAGTCAAGTTGTACGAAGTTTACTACGTGGGATATATCTTCGTGTTCAATCTTGGTTTGCTGGTTTCTGTATTTGGTGACATCATCGTCGTAGTGTTTTAGACTCCTGTTTGCCTTCGCATAGCGACGAATGTATGCCTCTTTGTCCATTTCCCACAGTGTTTTGTACCTTTCCCAGTAGCTGCGACGGAAAATTGAGTCACATACAATAACAAATAATCGCTCAAGGTGAATCTCTTAGTATTGATCGACACCGGATATAAGACCCTAGGTGCCTTTGAAGTTCAGTGGCAGCCAAGGACATTCCATTCATGATTTGAACAACTATTTTAAGCATGTCTTCATCATTTGAAATGGTAGAGTAAAACGACCGATGGCGTTTGGTCAGAGCACTACAGTCACTTCTGTCATTAGCAACAGAAGACTGCTTCACTGTCTCAGGCGAAAGGATGTCGCAAAGCCGCGGAACTACAGCAATAGTAGAAATGAGCTCTTTGGCGACTATGTTAACAAGATGGGTCAAGCTTATCATGGTTGGTTTGTAGTCAATGCGACCATTTTCGAGCACTAATTTGAGACAAAATAGAGTCTGCGGTTCTGACATGGCATCACCATTGATAGCACGACTGAGCGCTTGAAGACTCCTCTTGACCGCCTGTCTCAAGGCTGCTTCGACCTGGCTGTCTATTTCCTTGACAAACTCGCGCCACTCACGTAGCACTTCTGAGGTGCCATCACAGAAATTCGTGAATATTGCACGCAGTTCTAATTGGGTAATCTCATGACTTTGTTGCAAGCGTCGTTTCATTTCGGTCCTGCGAGCAGCTTGCGTTGCCTCAAAAATGTCATGAGCATAAGTAACATTCTTGTCTATTTGCAAAAGGAGCATGGAGGATGCAAGCCGGCACTGATGCGATATTCTTTGCTTTCCTTCCTTAAAACGACGCACGATTGCATATATTTCAGCGCAATGAGCACAACAATCGTTGACATAGTGCTCAATAATACCCTTGCTCACCCAAGTCAATTTCTGTAGCCCCTGATTAATGCGTTTATCGAGTTTGCGGATGTGATCTGAAAACAAGCGACGTTCTACAGCACTTAGATCACACAGGATCTTGTTATAAGCATCTACAATCCGCATTACATGTTCACGCATTGCATTAAACTTTGCTTTTTGATTATAGAGATCATGGGCGTGGTATGGAATTGAAAACTCACCGTGAAACTTTTCCCAGTATTGCACCTCCGTGAACAGAGCAAGCAAATCCTGGTCAAAGTTGCACTGTAGAAAGACTCCTTTGACATTAAAAGTAGAGACTGCGAGAAATTCTCTTTCTGTGGTGTCCGTGTGGTTAGTTCTTTTCATCAGGGGCTTGTCAAGTTTTGCTTGCAATGTTGAAGAGTCCAGTGCCCCCATAGAACCAACCCAGTTCTTGTAACAACCAGCCATATACTCGTCCACTACGCCCATCAATGCCTTGTAGGCGATTTCTGCTTCTTTAGTTTCGCTTGTAGGCATGAAATACCTGAGAAAGCCAAATTTCAAATATAACTGGGCGCTATAAAAGTCACAGGCAGCACGTTGCGGCTTGGAGGAGAGACCACGAGTGTTCTACGTTTTGTGCCAGAGCCGTAGCCCATAGGGCAGATCCTGCCCAGCGCGGCTCATCGTTGCGCAGAGGTGGTGCTCTGCGATTTTCATCAAATTCACGGCGAACCTCTTCTACATCATGAATAAAAAGAAGATACAAATCGCTGTTTTTTTTTTCCACGCAGCGCTTAATTGCATCTCGCTTGGCAAGTGATTGGAAAATTTGGAGTACTCCAACTGCCTCAGCCATACAATTGACTCCTTCAAATGACGCGCTTATCATGTTCGTGTACATGACTTCAAGGTCCTTGACCGAGTTCTTGAAGATGTTAAAGTCTTCGTGCCAATGGCTAAGTCTTACGTCAAGAATCTGGTACTTGAGGCCACATAAACGGCTTATCTGATTATCAAATTGGTTCTGAATTGCGACGAGCGACTTAGTAACTTCCTGACCACGCAAGCCCTTAAAAAACGAAACAGAGTTATCCCCCGCCGTGGTGTATGACTTGCGCCGAAACTGAATCTGACCCTCGCAGACTTCTAAAAGGTCACGGCATCTCTGGACAAAGGCATCAGTTTGTGCAAAAATAGACGTTGCATCAAATGTCCAGTGCAGCTCCGGCGAGCTTGGATAGGCAAGACGAATGGCGGCGGCGGTGCGATAGTACAGGCATTTCCACAGAACACCACACTGAATCGACTCTTTTAGCGCAACCTGAGGACAGCATCGTGATGTAAAAAATGCAACGGTCGGAGGGACACCGTCAGTAGAACCATAGAAGCCTTAATGTTAATGCTGTCCGCATACAAGATATCACTCAGTGATACTCGTGTGCGGCAACGGGAAATTATTTCATGTGAAATTTTGCGTAGCAAACTGGCAAGACGCTCAGGATACTTGTTGTTATAATAACCTATCAGCATCAATAAATGAGGAACTTAGGTTCCAATACGTAAAGCAGTTGACAGAGAGGTAGATACCAGACAAGGTCCATATCATGCGAATGTGCCCAAGAAGCTCAGGAAGAATGCAGCATATGCCTAACAAAAAGATCGCCCAAACGACAAGAAGGCTCGCCACTTACGAGCGGGATCAGCGCTTGCAAGGATCTTGCAAGACGTGACAAGGTTCTTGAGAAAGTTTACATTATCATTTGCTTCGACGGAGTTCTCATGGATCCTCCTAGCGAGGGATAGGAAACGCGCCAGGTATGAGGACTTTGACGCCTCAAGAACGCAAACAACACGGCAGACATCTGCTCTTTGAAGTTGCTGTAATATTCCACAGAGATCTTCCTTGCGTGTGCACCAGAATTCAATTTCCTCGAGTGGACCCGACACCTCAGTATGATAATGACTATCCTGGCTATTCACCACCCCTTTGATTTGACGAGTCCAATTGATTACAATGGATTCCAATTGTTGCACTAACTCCTTGTTTTTTGCAGCAGTAGGTACACTTGGAAGAAACTTTCCAGATGGCAAGTAAAGAACCGTTTTTCTGGAGGCTGCAAAAGTAGATTCGGTAAGTGAACCCATGAACCTGTGCACATGACCAGATAGATCCCTTTTTACACTGTCGGGCCAGGTGCTGGATTCAAATAATTGTGGGCCAAAGACTTGTCCCATTGCCTCAAGTAGCGACTGCATAGCCGTCCCGCGCGACAACATTCCATGATGGATTGACATGTCGATATTGTTCAATCTTATTTCCTCGGAGCGAATGAAGTAGTAAAGCTTCTCGCAAGATGTTGCTTCTGTGTCAAGAGTCGCTGAGAAGTGCAGCTTGCCGTTCGACATGTAGCACAAAAGCTGACATAGTCGTGGATTATTCAGGAAGGCTGCGGCTTTTTCTTCGTGCTCGACTGACCACAAACCTACATCGTATCCCGGAAGCTGGATGTGCCCTTGAAGCCACGAAATCATCTGTGAAACCAAAGATTAGCGGGCGTATTTTTGGTTCAATCACATACCTGTGCGCGCAGCATCGCAGTTGCTGCATGCCGGGCCGCGCTCGTTGACCAGAAAGATACAGGGTACATGTATACGGTACCCGAACCGCTGGGCTTTATACTAGAACCCTTCTGAAATGCCCCGAGCACTTAAAATTTCGAGCAAGTATTCAGGCCGAATACTTAGAATGGGACCGGAGCACTGACCGAGCACTCGCCAGGGAGCTGCGTGCCGCCTCCCTAGTTGTGTATATCCTCTACTCTAGGCTACTACCGTCTACTAATCCGTCGAACGTATACCGCTGAAACTTAGCTACTCTCCCTTGTTTCATGACAATGAATAACACTCGTGAGAATCTCGTTTATCTCGCAAAACTTGCAGAGCAAGCTGAGCGTTTCGACGAAATGGTTCCGGCCCGCGTTGAGACTCGACCAAATTTAGAAGCTCGCGGAATTCGCCGATCAACGGGCCCGCGCAATTCTTCAAAATTCGTGGCAAATTTGTTCTAGGCGCGCCTCGGGGTGTCTACTAGAATTTTTTTAGGTCGACCATATGAAATCTGTCGCGAATTACTCAGAGGAGCTGTCTGTCGAGGAGCGGAATCTTCTTTCTGTTGCATACAAAAATGTCATCGGGTCACGCCGTGCATCGTGGCGCGTAATTTCCTCTATCGAGCAAAAGTCTGACTCGGAAAAAACGGCACTGATCACTAATTACAAGAAGAAGATAGAGACTGAACTAGAGACCATTTGTGAGGACATCCTTGGAATTATAGAGAAAACGCTAATCCCGAATTCTGCCGGGGATGAAGGTAAAGTCTTCTACTACAAGATGAAAGGCGACTATCACCGGTACCTGGCGGAGTTCCAGAGCGCAGACAAGCGTAAGGAGTCCTCCTCCAGCGCGCTGGAGTCATACCAGCAAGCATCGCAGATTGCCAATAAGGACCTTCCGCCCACGCACCCTATCCGCCTTGGTCTCGCACTCAATTTCTCTGTCTTCTATTACGAGATTCTCAATTCGCCAGACCGTGCTTGCCACATTGCTAAACAGGCCTTTGACGACGCCATTGCCGAGCTGGATACTCTTTCTGAAGAATCATACAAAGACTCTACCCTCATAATGCAGCTCCTTCGCGACAATCTTACCCTCTGGACCTCCGACAACGCTGACAACAATCACGACAACAATGCCGATGGTACCGCAGTCCAGGACCTTTAACTCAGCTTGAAGCGCCAAAAATCATACCATAAACTATCCCCCAATTTGAGACCAGGGCATGTGATTGACCTGCGGTTGGCCCGGCAGATGCGTGCCTCCTCTCTCTAAAGGTTGGAAGCAGGCTCGCGGGCTAATAATGGCGCACTATCCTATACCCCCTGCACCATATAAAGCAGGCGTAAAGCCACTGCATGTGCCAGTATTTGGGACTGACAGTCGAGTTCCCCTTCTTTTTCCCTAATAAGGCTGTCGAATCACCTATTGTGAATAAATAGGTAGTACTAGTTAGTAGGGGGGAAGCTTATGCTAAGTACTAGCTCCTCCGGGGGTCCTGCCGCGGCGCGCAGCATGCCCCAGCGAGAGCATACCCTGCGCTACACGCCGACCCAAACGTGGCGCGAATCTCCAGTATGCCTTGCTTGCTTTTGGATTTTTTCCCTTTGTTCAGGACTTGTGAGATCACGAATGGACCATTAGCTGGTATGTTCATACCAAGGTCGGTGAGCATTGCCCCCGAGTCCGACGCTGCGCCAGAGCCCACAGTATGTTTGAATTAGTCATAACAAAGTTTCGCCCCACCGAAGTACTGCGCAGTCGAATCACGCATTCCAGGCCGGCATCGGGCCTGAATCCCTTCCCTCCCCCGGCGAGCCTCCCCGCGCGGCGGATGGTGTGTCTGGGTGGCGTTCTTAGGGTCTTCCCTTGGAGCGATTCTCCTGCATGCACCATTTCGTCGTCCAGGACGGCTTGACTGCTCTCTCCCACTGAACATACTGAACATTGGGAATATTGAATCGATTGCTAGAACTTGAACTCGAAGGCTCAGCCTGAGGTTCGAGGTTAAGGAACGTCATGGTGTGGTTATCGACGTTCCAGCCATTCACTTGGGTCAAGATTACGGCCAGAAGACCCGACAAGTCACTGGAGTTGATAGCTGACCGGCGCTTTCAAATAGTTTTGGGTGGCTCGCTCAGATTTATCGAAACCAATACCAATAGCCTGAGCACGGCAGTAATCTTGAAATGTTAGACGTGTTGATGGCTTGGTAAGCAGATCCGCCGGATTTTGCTGCCGGGCCATCGATGTGGTCACAATGAGTCGTGGTTGAGCTTGATATTCGCGCCGCGGGCAGAGCACTCCAATTTTCAAATATCGCCCGGCGGCCGCGGCCCCCGGGCCGGGCCGGGGCTGTGGCCTACTAGTAGACACCATGCAGAGCTAGGACCCAAGTAACGCCGCGTAATTCTTCCTTCTACTAGTCCGACTCACCCTAGTTTGCGGTGGGGTTTGGGGGCTCTCACGGCCAGCGCGGAGGCGCATTTGTGCCGCCAGCGCGTGTGGAGGTCCTAGGAACTCGTCCGGCGCGCCTAGGGCCCGTGTAACCCCGGGTAATTATTTCTCGCCC
>MDSZ01138482.1_pt1 | contig 18864 bp, 24 predicted proteins | sample 811201 | NCBI WGS metagenome assembly MDSZ01 (sample SAMN05326647, study PRJNA326480) | marine metagenome | isolation source: seawater | place: Indian Ocean: North | collected 2010
ATAGTTTTTGGCAAATCTGTGTGCATATCAGTCATGGTATTTTAGATAATTATTAGTATATTATAGCATAATTGGTAATATAGTCAACCATGAAAAAAACTAAAAGTAAAAAGGTAAATGTCAGAAAACAACTTAAAATTAAGTTAGAAAACACTCTGACTAGAAACAAAAATATAGTTGGTTATAAGCCAACAAACGATACAGCATATCAGTGGTTTAGAGTGATTAATAGAGGCTTATTCAATGGCAGATTACCAATGGTTGAAATACAAGTTAAAAAATTACATAAGGACTGGGGCAGATGTGTAGCTAATTGGGATAATAGGAAGACTCCCAAAGGTAAGTTTGACCAGCGTGTGATTCCATATCACATTGATGTAGAGTACTACATAGAATTACATTGTAAGTTTCCTACTTGGAAAGACTTCATAGAAACTTTAGCACACGAAATGGTCCACTTGTATCAAATGGCATGGTTAAAAGATCCATACTCTAATCACAACAAAAATTTTTATGCTTGGAAAAATAAATTCAAAATTGCAGGTTTAGGCCTGTCAAGGTGTTAAAACCTTCTCAAACTCCATATAAGAAATAATATTACTGTTACCAAGGTCAGTGCCTGTTTGAAGGTGGTTCATGTAATCTGGCGGATTGTCATGAACTATGGTATAGTTAACATAAGGCCTCATCTTCAACATGTCTCGGAATTGTTTTAACCAACCATCGAATATGTCGTCGTTATTTCTTTCGCCATAGTTTTCAGTATCTTGATAGATGTTGTTTAATTGGTCTTTTCCGTACTCTCGAAAATCAAATCCAATGAGGTATATGTTCTTGTGGCCATGCACACCTGCTGTCCAGATAGCTTGGTTGCCACAAATGTAGTGCGGATTATTTGGTATTAGATGGAGATGGGAAGGTCCGCCTTTTGGATAACGATTGACCTCTAGAGACGTAGAGTAATGAAAACATTTTTCATAGACTTTGTGTTTGACCATTTCTAGGGTTACCGGTGAGTCTATTGAAAAAATATAATCAGGTATGAAGTCTCTGTAAAGTGCATTACAGCCGTATGTTTGCCCTGTCGCTTTTAATTTGTCCAAATCAAAGTTCTTACGTGAAGGTCCGTTTCCAATACAGTACGCATTACCACGTGGCACAGCCTTTACTCTGTCTTCATAGTAGGCAGTCTCTTGTATTTTCTTGCCTTTACGTATTATCAAGTGTGTGTTTACAGTTTCACCGGTGTAAGGTTGCCACTCGATAGGTTCAATACCTTGTGGTGCCCCGATCGTCTTGCCATTTATTGTAAGTGCCATTTATTTTAAATATTTCTCCTCTAACCTCTTTTTAATTCTCTTCCATGGTAGTCCTTGTTCTATTTCATCTATCCACCATTCAGTGTATGCAAGTTTGTTTGCCCACTGTTCTCTATCAGGCATTTTAGGATTAAGAATATTTTCATATGAGTTGTTGCCTACATCGTGGCTAAGACTTGCCTCAGACACATATACTGGAATACCTGAGAATACAGCCGTCATTGCCGGATTACTAGAATGGCTAACAACTGCCCATGCTGATTTAAGCCTTTCTGTTAGATCGGTATCATCATACGTGCTTCGATCTTTGACCGGTCTTACTATATTAACGTTCTTGTGTTTTTTTACATCTATCAGCACGTTGTTTCGAGGATGAGGCCTAATTGTAATAGGCTTATCCGTGTACTTCCTAATCTCTGTAATCTGTTGATCGAACCAATTGTTCATTGGCGGATTGTTACGCCACTGGTGACTGTTTGTGTGTTGTCCACAAATTATTATGTCCTCACCTGTCTGCCTCCATGGTTGCAGATTTATTTTAAACTTTTTCCAACGCTCTCCGTCTACTACTTCATTTGCAAAATCCGCCTCACGATTTATTCCGTTTATCCCTATTTTCCATGTTTCATTTCTTTTAATGCCGCCAACTTCGACGACCACAACAGGCTTGTTTTGTCTTCTGTATTTTTCCCATATGCTCCTATATTTGGCCATCCTGCCTAACCATAGCACAGACCATATCACAGCCACATCACAACTTCCGTCGTCCCTGTTTATCAAAACTGAGTCTCCTGCTTGTTGTATACTTTTTAAGAAAGCATCAAACACAGGTTTCGAATTAAGTGGACCGTAGTCCGTAAAACAACTTATTTTCATTTGTCCTTCCAATAGTCTATGTTTTTCATTTCAGGTGTCTTCCGTATATCCTCTGCTTTCGAACTTCTTGCATGTTTCCGATCTCCTTTGAAATGATCTATGTAGCGTCCGAGCTCACTGTTAACAAAGACGTGATCACCTCTTACGCCTTTTGAATGTCCTATATCATGCACTCTCGCCTTGTGTTTCTGTCTATATTCTTTGGCAAGATGCCAGAACACATATGAGTCATGCCACTCGAGCAGTTCAAATATTTTAGCTGTAAAATACAGTTCTTCCCAATCGCTGATAAAATTTTGAACAAGGTCGTGTTTCATGTTGTAACAAACCAAACCACATTCGGGATATTTGTTACTACCCAAATCATTTTCTCTATCAAGGTATGTGACAAGCGTGTCAGCCGGGCAAATACTTTTGATAAAATCCATTGGAATGTCTCGGAAAGTGTATGTGTCATCGTCGAGCCATATTATGTAATCATAGTCATTATAGGTCTTGACAGCGTGTGTCACACATGATACTTTATAACTAAATTTTACCGCATTCCACAAATAAGAATCTTTTTTAGCGTCTAGGCCCCCTTCAGTTTGTAGTCTAGGCGATCTTGACACACCACCCGGTATGCCTTGTATCTTGCCCATGGCTGTTGGGTCATTTTTATACTTTTGTCTAAACTTATCAAGCCCTGGGTTGGCTTTGTCTATGTCTGTCCAACTTACATTAGGATTATCGTATGCAGGCCTATCTCCTTGATGATACACTGTTATGTCAGCGTTTGGCCATCTCTGCAACACTGAATCAACCATACGTCTGCTATACTTGTTCCAGTCTCCGGGTTTGAAAGTGGTTATTACTTTGTATTTCATAATTTTATATTATATTTTTTGATCCAATCATTAACTATCCAAGACGGAACCAAAGCCTTTCCTGCTTTCTGGCTTGCCTTTATGATATCTAGTCCACTATTGTCTTGCAGTGCCTCTTTATATAATTTGGTCAGCCTTCCATTTGTGCCTTCGGTCAACCAATATCCTAACGGCACAGTCCACCCCGTCTTGGTTTTTTTGAGAATGTAATCTGGCATGAGCTTTGTGTAGGCACGTTTTGTTGGTAATTTTGTCTGGTGTTTCATTTTGCCAATCTTTTGGAAACTAGGTATGCTCATGCAATACTTCATAAATTTTTTCGTTGCCAGTGGGAACCTGCCCTCCATTCCGTAGGCCATACCGTATTTGTCATTCCTATTGAAAAATTCTTCTGGAACCTGTGTAACACAATCGAGAGCCATGTATGAAGCTACAGGGTCTTTTGGATTCCATAGATCATCCGGATAGCAACGCTTGATTTCTTGTTGCACTTCTTCCCGACTTAATGTGCCTCCCATGGCTATGCCGGACATAGGACGCTTGATTCTCAGCATCCATAATTTTAAAACATCATCCCATGTCTCTAGTTTTTCTTTTCCTAACATTCTATCTAGGTAAGGCTCTTTAGTCATCTTCCAATATTTTGGATATCCACCTAGTATCTCGTCTCCCATGTCACCTGCCATAGTGACTACAATACCATTGTCGTGCAACATCTTATTGGTGTAGCAATACATCGCAATGCTTTGATTGTACATCGGTTGCTCCATGTAATAGATTGCTTCATCCCAACTTTCTAAAACACTGCTAGGTGTGATGACGACCACAGTATGCTTGTATCCCTCGTCAACTGCTAGTTGGCCGGCCGCACTGGCGTCACTATTAAAGTCCTCTGATGCAATCACGTTTGGCTCAATCTGGTTGGTGAATGTGTGTGCAGGTCCTTGCTGTTTGTTTAGCTCGTGTGCGATAAGGCTTGAGTCCAGCCCGCCACTCAAGAATACACCAATTTTTCTCTGTCCAATACTACACATCCTCACAGTTTCAGATGCCATCCTTCTGAATTCTGCAGGTTCAAAATAATGATCACTGGTTGGCTTTATAAAAATTCTTTTGGTGTCAATAAATTGTTTAGCAGTGACGCTGTAAATTTTCGTTTCCCCTGCAAGTAATTTTTTTATACCATTGAACACAGTGTTCCTTGTGGCATTGATTCCTGTCCATGCAAGACAACTCATTGCTAATTTATCAACTTGTCGTGATCCCGGTACTCTGTCCAGCATGCCTTTTATTTCAGATCCAAACACTAGACCTTCTTTTGTTTCTGCATAGTAAACAGGCTTGATTCCCGCATGATCTCTGCTCAGTGTTATTTGTTGTTTGTCTATCTCGTAGTATGCGAAACCATGCATCGAATCAATTTCGTCAATAAAGTTTATGCCAAACTTATCAAGCCCCCATGCCAATAGTTCGGTGTCACACCCCGTGGTGTCAATGAAGTCTCTGTGTTTTTCCTTAAGCTCGTAATAATTGAATATTTCACCATTGTAAACAAGTATGTTACCTTTTGGGGTTTTCCATGGCTGTTGTGAGTTATTAGGTTTTGCCATTATACTCAACAGGTTATGCCCTAGCGTCACGGAATTGTCATTCCATATACCTTGGCCGTCCGGTCCCCTGTGCTTACAGACTTCGATAAAGTTTTGTATGAAGTCAGGATCTTTAGCTGTTATTCCATATATGCCACACATATTACAATCCTAACTTTTGTTTGAAACGCTTAAAGACAGTGCCGTCTTTTATTTCTTTTTCTGTCCATTGTTTATATCCGAGATCGTAGACCCATTGATCCCTGTCAGGATATTCTGGTGTTTCTATGTTGTTAAGATCTTTGTTTGCTACTGGCCAAGCAAGTGCAAGATCTGAGGTGCAAAAGGTAGGTACTCCACGAACACAAGAGTCGATGCAGGCAGTAGAATTGTGAGTAACAACAGCATGACAATTATTTAATGCGTCCTGGTAATTAAATCTGTAATGCTTTTTCTCATCGCCTTTAAAAAACTTCTGTCCGATTATCACTTCTACATCTTCTGGAAATTCATTTAGTCTATTCTCCATTGCGGCAACATGATTAGGATGTGGTCTCACAATAAATTTTCTCTCGGTGATAGGTCTTAGTTTTTCATAGACATCATTGAACCATTTGATAGGATCTAATTCATTCATACTCCAATTGTCCTGTGGTTGTAAAACAAACAGGATTGGATCGTCTTGATTTGATTTTCTCCATGGTGCATAGTTTATATTCCATATCTTTTTCATTCGTTCCCATCTGTCAGGTGGACTGTTATCACTAAGGAAGTTGCCGTTGTTCATGGGAGAGTATAGAGCAACACGCCAGTGATGATTTGGATCTGTGATTGTGTTACCAAAACTTGAAAGTATTCCTCCATCAAATGTTATTATGTATATTCCTTTCTTTTTGGCACGCTCGACTAGATCTCTCCTACGACCTTTAGTGTGATGCATTTGATTAGAACCACCATAACCGAACATGCAACCTATTGGTGCAGTTGGCTCCATCTCATCTTTCTGCCACTGCCCGGTCATGTGTTCGTTTACCATCACAGGCTGATCTCCACATGCTTTTATGCCTTCTGCCATGTGTTTTAGTAAGTCCCAACTGGCACCTCTACGCCTGTCCTTCACTGTCCTACGGAATATTTCAACCTTCATGTGAATCCTTCCTTATAAAAAGCATTTCTAACATCAGCTTGTCTCTTCTCCTGTTTATAACAACATCATATCCGTGTTGCTTGAATTTATCGCAAACCATTTGGGCCTTGTCGAGAGCAGGTTCAACCTTCTGCTCTTTTTCAAAATTTAGTTCTAATTCCAGAGCAACGAATTTACAGTCGATCTTGTTATCTAAAATTTCGTTTGCAAATTCGAACCATAGTCCTTCAATGTCGGCCTTAACGATGTCAACACTAGCCAATTGTAGTCCAGACATAATAGATCTTAGGTTTGAGACAGTTACTAAGACATGTTTGAAATGTTCTTCACGTTTTACAAGTGAGAAACTTTGTAAGGCATTTTCCGGAGATTCTGTTTCCTCTATTGTTGGGTCATAGTAAAAAGCCTGCGATCCCACTGCGTTGCCGTATGCCACCGGATGAAATTTTATTCTAGCGACAGCCTGCATGTTCTCGGGACTATCGTTTCTATCACTAACTTTTTTGTAGCTAGACGATCGTATTATCTGCTTTATAAGTGCCACACTCCTGGGAGTTGGATCATAAAGATTTACCTTCAATTCATCGTTGTCATAGGCTAGTTGTTTCTCGAAGCCAACGTCACCACCAACACCAAAGCTGATAACGTTTTTTGTTTGCTTTACTATAGACTCTGGAACGTAGTAATTCTTGTAAAGTTTGTAACCAGGAAGATCTTTTGCTTCTGCAAAATTGTTTTTTGCCTCCCATTCTCTGATCTTCCTTACTCGTTCTACCACATGTGGTTTTATTCTATCTGCCATCCAGCGCCTCCATGTAGTATCCGTTTCTAAATTCTTCTTGTGTAAATTGGTTATATGCAAGTGAGTTGAACACAGGTCTCGGATCCTCATATAGTGGTGTTTCGATCTTTGCAAAGTCTTGTTCACAAATAGGCATGCAAGGATTATCAAAGTTTGCAAAAGCAGGAACTCCATTTGTTAAAGCCTTTATAGATATACTGCTGTTGAATGTCACCACTGCGTGTACTTTTTCCCATTCGAATGGTCTCGGTGGTTGGTTGTTTGCACTCTTACCAGGCACCATCTTCCCTTCTCCGTCGATCACAGCTTTTGGATTGTAAGGTTTTTCTCTAACAACAATCTCTCTATCAGTATTCTGTTTCAAAATTTGCAAGGTATTGTCCAGCCAATCCTTGCCATTGAACATCTCTGCCATCGCATGGCTTGGAGGTACTACTAAAACATATTCCCCGTTTTTATGGAAGGGCTTTATTGTGTCTTTGAACTGCTGTTTGAATCTGTCGTCGGGCCTGTGGTCTACAAAAGTTTTGACGTGTTGATTTTTTACACATCTCATCCAATAAGGAGTTGCCCTGCTCTCTCCCCAGTAAGGTCTGTCTATGTAATAGAAGTCCTTGTTGTTCTTCTGTGCATGTTTGTATACCAGATGTGTGCCTCGTAACACTCCCATGAATACCACTTTATCAAAATCAGTTGTGCTTAATACTGTTTCATAATTTGTTAACTTACAGTTTGGCATTCCCCTTGCCGCACTTTCAACATATTTTTCAGTGTTTGCACGTTCGGTCCTTACTGCGTAATTCATTACCTGACCTCTTCAACGTTATACATTTTTGCATAACCTCTCTTAAACTCTCCGATTATGTTCACGCTTCTTCTATATTTTGTTGCGTTCTCACGTAAAGAAACTCCATGCACGTTGTTTGGAGAGTTGTTAGCAAACATAACAAATGTATTTCTCTTGTAGGGCACTGTCTTTTTAACTTTGCCTAAATCATTTTCGTAAATTTGTCTTCCGCCTTTCATGTCAACTTTCTTTACTTTTGACTGCGTTTCGTAAATTTGGAATTCTCCACCCGTGCTTTTGTCATCGGTGTAAGGCATATATAATAATCCTGCCCACATCTCCATTGGATTATCTATGTGTGGCGTGCGAGATGTTTTTTCCACTATTGGTTTGTGCATCACCACTTGGCAGTCTGTCCATATATTTTTATTTTTATCGGCCCAGCCCCTGGCACCTAGGTCGTTTTCAGTAAATTTATTTTGTAAAATGTTTGGCATGTAGGGCTTAAACAATTCATTAACTTCGTTGAACCATTCAGCTGAAGTGTGATACTGTGTGAATTTTGTCCAAACTTCAGGTATGGTCTCATCTGGATGCAGTAGTCTATCAGCCTTCATCCTGTAACATATACCATCATCAAATGGTTCTGTAGCTAAAACCTGTTTCTCAGGAAAACTGTTTTCAAGTTCTTCGTACAGTTTCCATGGTAATGCATCTTCGAGTATGATATGCGGATAAGGATCAACTTGCACTGTTGGCTTTTTCTGTAGCAATGAATACATGGTTATATTATAATTTAAATTAATCTAAATGTCTAATCAATTTAGGAATATCTACATCAAAATTAATTAGATCATTAAGTCTTTTAACTCCTTTAGGTTTTTTACCGTCAGTTTTGATTGGTGTGGTCTTTGCAACAAAAAGCTGGTGTCTAAGTTTCAAACTGTTGGACAACAATGGATACACCTTCTTGTGTAACATCTTTCCATCCTGTATCTCGATGATCTTGGTTCCTTCTTTACACCATAATGCATTTACCATTCCAGCACCGTGTGTGGCTAAAACATGAGAGGCCTCGGCAAATACTTTGACTTGATCCCTTATTGATAAGTCTTCAAGTGTGACAGACTCCCAACCTTTAAGTGCCAACAATAACTCGTTCGAATTGTTCAGTTTTCTTGTGTGTGCCTTGTCTCTGGATATGAATATCTTTCTGAAGGGTTTTTGATTCTCGGGTATGCCGAACGACCCTTTGAAATGTCTTAACCACGGTGGCAAGTGAGGGGTAACAACACCATCATCTCGATTACTCATAGACGGGGCCAGTAGATGTTGGAACCTCCATGTTTCGCCCTCTGGCATGACATAATATTTTAAGTCAGGAAACAATTCTTTTGCAACTTTATCAAAGTATGGACTTGGGTTGGCAAGTATGTAAATGTATTTGGCAAAGTTCGTTGACCATCTTTTCTCGATCAATCGAAACTTACTGATCACATCGATCCAGATGTGCCATGGGTTGCCTGTGCTGTATTTGTCAATCGGTAACCAGACATATTTGTATGTTCCATTAAATTGTTGCGTGATGGGTGGCATCTCTATCTCAATCTCCTCACCCCAAGTGTCCCACATGCCATGATTTTTCATAGGTTTGTTTTTATATTTGTCTAGCATTGGCCATAGATGTTCTGTGATCATGTGCCTATTTTCCGTTATTAATACTGGCAAACTGTTTACAGAACAGTTGTTGAATTCCGCCACAAAAGTTGGATTGCTAGTGAACTTGCTTGGTGCTTTTGGATGATATTTCATGTTGATATCGTAAGAAGTGTCCACGATATCATGTCGATCTAGAAAGTATCTTAAGCTGGTAATATTTTTAACAAGTTGCGACATGGGTTCGTATAGTGTATAATTAATTATTATATTATGCGACCGACACATATTTTTACCAACGGGTGTTCATTTTTGACGACCAGGCCAAAGCAAGGTGTCAACACACACGTTGGTATGGAATTGGCTAAAATGATGGATCTAAAAGAAGCACGTCATTTAGGTGGAGGAGGAAGAGGCAACAAAAGACTCAGTATATCTACCAAAGTTTGGTGTGAGAGAAATGCAGATGTGGCTAGCAAATGTTTCTTTGTGATTGGGGTTACATCAGGTATGCGATACGATTTCCCTATTAGTGTTGGATACAAGAAACATAAATTTCCTGAATTATATACTTTTTGGAAAACATATAAACCGTGGGAGAACAAATCCACAGAGGCATTTTTCAAACATCTTGACATTACGGCAAAACTAGACTTAGAACAGATGGCACATTACGAATCATTGGAAGCAACACTTAATCTACAAAATTATTTCAAATTAAAAAAATATCCATACGTGATGTATAAGACACTGCCAGATCCTGAGTTAATTAAAGATAAAAGAGACCTTAAGTACAGAGACATATACACCTTGCAAGAGTCTATTGATCAAGACCGATATTTCAAACCCAACATCTCACACTTTGAATACACCGAACAAAACAAACAACATTGTGCACCAGATGATTATCATCCGTCAGCGGAAGGACATCAAGACTGGGCAAAACAACTGAAAAATTTTATAGATGCTAAAAATTTACGCACCATTTAATAACTTGAAAAGCAAAGCCTGGGAAGTGTTCGGCGGAGTGATGAAGTCATGGCCTGAACCCCACCAAGCGTTGGATAATGCAAGGGCAAGCGATCCTCTAGCTAACGCTATGTTCTGGGGCTTTGTTAATAACAATCTAGAAATGATTAAAAAATTAGAAGCTAGGAAATGGTTATTCTGGTTTACAGATACCCCATATTTTGGTAGGTTTGACAACAATAATTTAAAACCAGACAATCACTATTGGCGAATATGTAAGAATAAAATACACGCAGGTTTTTTGAAAGATTGTAAATCAGATAGATTTGAGAAGTTCAATATTAAAATAAAAGCACCAACGTTGGACGGGAAACACATATTAGTGTGTCCTAGTTCGCCAGGCATCCATGCTTATTTGGAAACCCCCGATTGGACAAGTCAAACAGTTGAACAACTTAAAAGGTATACTGATCGGCCTATTAAGGTAAGGGAAAAACCCAGAGGCAGAGGTACATCAGGACCCAGCGAAGCACGAGTGCCTTTGTCTGAAGACTTGAAAGACGCATGGGCCTGTGTTACAAGTTGTAGTATAAGCGCCGTAGAAGCTGTGTGCATGGGCAAGCCTGTGTACTGTCATGAAAAAAGTTTTGCCAAGCCGATGGGAAATTTACATTTAGCAGACATTGAACAACCATTTTATGCTGACCCCGAACCTTGGTTGTATAGTTTAGCCTATCAGCAATTTACTCCTGAGGAATTCTCAAACGGAAAAGCAGTGGAAATACTGATGGACAAAGGACTGCTATGATGAAATTGATACACTTTGGATGTTCTTTCGCCGTTGGCAATGGTGTTCCTGACTACGTGAGAGGCCTTAAGTCAGGGGCGTATGTGCATACAGGTGATATGAGAGATGAATTTATGCGTAGGTATAAAATGGAACCTAAAGAACCACAAGCATGTGGATCTATAATTGCTGATAAATTGAATTTCGGTTTCGAACTTGTTGCAGAAAATGGTGCCAGTAATGAAATGATTTTTAGAAAAGCACTCGAAACCGACCTTAATAATTCTTTCGTTTTGGTGGGATTCACAAGTAACAACAGACGGGAAGGATTGACCACAGTGAAAAAGAGTTCACACTGGCATACTTGGAAAATGAAGGCTCCTGGTGAAGTCGCCAAATATAAGGACTTAATCTTTCAACCATGGAAAGACGAATACAAACCCGCTATAGAAGAAGAAGGACAAATCCGTACTGTGATACAAATCATTTACATGCAAAATTATTTCAAGAGCAACAACATACCATACTTAATGTTCAACGCATTATGGAACGGGTTTGACTTGCCATTAACAAGAGAGTGTGACGAGTTGTTAGGCAAAGTCGATGAAAATTGTTTTTACAAATTGCGTGGCGCCCCACAAGATACACAACACGGTTGGTGTGTGGAAAGAAAACTAAATGTTTCCAATTTGGATGACCATCCAAACTTGCAAGGACAAGAGGCATGGGCGAAAGAACTGCTACCTCACGTAAAGGCTGTGTTAGATGCAAATTGATCCATGGTCAAAAATGATATTTGTACACATACCCAGGACGGGCGGGTCATGGTTCACTTATTCATGGCGTATGAATTATGACAGAACAGGTCCAATCACATGGCACCAACGTGATACATTAATGAACACCAGCAATCATAATTCTGTAAAAATTGGACGGCATGGAAAGTTGTCAGGAATCAAGAGGCAACTGAATGAAATAGGTGTTAATCAAAAAGACTACAAGATTATTACTTTAGTAAGAGAACCAATTGACAGAGTAATAAGTTCTTGGAAATGGTTCAGTATTGTGAAAGATACAGCAAATAAACACGGATGGCAAAGCATAGATGACATGATGGACGAATACGAAGCTGGAGAAAAACGTGTCAACTACCTGCCACAAACACGTTGGTTGTGTGAGCCTGGAGCCAAGTATGATCATGTTTTCAGATTCGAAGACCTATTGAATGGTCCTGACAAGATTCAAAAGGTATTTCCTAACTATAAACCTAAAGGCAAGTTAAGACGAACAGTGCATGACATAAAGTTAACTGACAAACAAATTGATAGAATTAAAACTGTTTACAAGGAAGATATTGATTATCTTAAAAAATATTATGATTAAAGTCAACGGATTTTGGGTGCCGGAAAACGACAAGCATATTGAGGAATGGAAAAGTGGATCTAGTTTTACACAAAACAAATGCCTTGATGAATTTATAAAAATTTGTAAAAAAGAAGATTTAAAATTCAACCATATTTTAGATATAGGTGCATGGGTTGGCACTTGGACGTGCGCCATGAATGAATTTTGTGGTAGGATAGTTGCGTTTGAGCCAGATCCTGTACACTATGAATGTCTTGTAAAAAATGTTCCAGCAGATGTGGAAACACATCAATTAGCAGTTGGCAATGATACTAAGATGATATCACTATCCGATGATAATTTCACCCAAGCCAAAAGAATTATCGGTGATGGTAATATACCTATGGTCACAATAGATGGTCTTGGTTTGTCAGATGTGGATATGATTAAGATAGATGTCGAAGGTTACGAAATGGAAGTTTTGAAAGGAGCCGAGAAAACACTCGAAAACATAAAGTATCTAATGATAGAATTAAACAACAATACTAAAAAGTATGGAAGTAGTAATGTAGAAATTGAAAAATATTTACGCAAAAAAGGATTTAGGGTCAAGGTCAAGATATGGCCGGATGTGGTATGGAGCAAAAAATAGAAACGTAAATAGACGTATGAAAATTTTCATTACAGGTGTTGCAGGATTTTTAGGGTCACACTTAGCAGACTTAATGCTTTCGCAGGGTCATGCTGTTGCCGGTAATGACAACATGATTGGTGGCTACACTGATAATGTTCCACAAGATGTAGAGTTCCACCAAGTGGATTGTTGTGATCTAGAAAACATGACCAAGGCAATGGAAGGCTGTGACATAGTTTATCATACTGCCGCGACGGCATACGAAGGACTTTCCGTATTTTCTCCTGTGCTTGTTACAAGAAATATATTTGAAGCTTCGGTTACAACTATCACGGCGGCTATTAGGAACAAAGTAAAACGCATTGTGTATTGTTCAAGCATGGCAAGATACGGACACCATGAAGAACTGCCCTACAAGGAAACCTACGAGTGTCGTCCTCAAGATCCATACGGTATTGCAAAGAAGGCAGGAGAAGATGTTTTAAGGAATCTATGCGATACACATGGAGTAGAGTATGTGATTGCTGTTCCACACAACATAGTTGGACCAAGACAGAAGTACGATGACCCGTTTAGAAACGTTATGTCCATCATGTTGAACAGAATGTTGCAAGGCAAACAACCTATCATATATGGAGACGGAGAACAGCAAAGATGTTTCAGTTACATAGACGATTGTTTATATTGTTTGAACGCATTAGCCTTCCAGGACAACGTTGCTGGAGAAGTAATTAACATCGGACCTGACGAAGAACCTATTACAATTAACGAATTAGCTGAGGCGTGTGCTAATGAAACAGGACTAAACTTAGATCCAATACATCATAAAGACAGGCCTAAAGAAGTGAAACTAGCTGTATGTTCGTCGGATAAAGCAAGAGATTTGTTAGGTTACAAAACAGCAACTAATATGAGACAGTCAGTTAAAAAGACAGCAGAATACATAAGAACCAGAGGCACAAAAAAGTTTCAATATCATCTACCTTTGGAAATCATAAACGATAATACACCAGACACTTGGAAGAATAAATTGATATGATTTCTTTTTGTTGTCCATCCAGAGGAAGGCCCGAACTAGCAAAACGTTTAGTTGACACAGCAACAGAAACACAAAGCGGAGATACCGAATTTCTTTTCTATCTCAACGACGACGATCCCACTTTAGGACAATATAAGGATTTATTAGATGCTAAACACTACACAGTTGGCCCGAATCAATCTACTTGTTACAGTTGGAATCTAATGGCGCAGAAGTCTAAACACGATATCATCATGTTAATGGGTGACGATGTTCAGGTAAAGACTAAGGATTGGGATGGCATTATTTCAAATGAATTTAACAGATTTCAGGATAAAATTTTAATGGTTGTTCCTAGTGATGGGAGGATGAAAGGTACCAGAAGATTGAAACAAGAAGAACCAACAATGTGGCCTGATAAAAATTTACCAGCGGCTCACTTTGCCATCCACCGAAACTGGTTCAACACAGTAGGATATCTAGCACCACCTTTTTTTTGGCATTGGCACGTTGACAGTTACACCCAAAAAGTTGCACGAAAGATTAACAGGTGTTTATATTTGCCAACAGTTGAATTTAAAGCTAAAAAAGTATTTGATGACACAGGCAAACAGGTTCGTACAAACATGAACATTAATAATCGAGATAATTTTGTATGGCAAAAAGTTAGGAACAGACATCTCGAAGCAGATGTAAAAGTTTTAAAGGATTTTATTAAAGATCAGCAAACTCAATAAAACATTTATTTTTACGTGTCTTTTGTATGAAAAGGTTTAAAGTAATCCTGTTAGATGTTTGATCACTTTCATAAGAATGCCAAGTTTCACCCTGTTGTCCACAGAATATAAATGTGCTATTAGGAATCCATTTAGCTTCTTTTACAAAAGCATCTTCGGTTTGTGCTGAGTACATCTTGGTCCCAACGTTTTGTTCTGGTGTTATGTATGTCACTGAGCTCCAAATTTTTTCTAATCCTTCTTGATGTATATGAAACTTATATGGCAATGGAGGTGTGATCGATATGTGCGGGTTGATACCTATTCTAGGATAGGTTCTATATTTTGGATATATCTCACACAACTTTTTATAATTTTGTAAAAGAGTTCTACATATATCAACAGTCTCGTCATAGAAATCTAGATTGTATTCCTTGTAATTTTTAGGAAAGATATGATGTAATTCATTTGTCTCAAAGTTAAATTTTTCTTTACATTGATTTTTCAACTTATCAAACACATCCTGACTTAACGTATCGTTTAATATTTGATAAGGCCATGGTTCCAATTCTACTTTTGCGGATAGACATTTGTCTAAAAATCTTTTACCCTCTATCATATTCCGATGCCCTTTTTTATTTCGTTATATGTTTCTGTACTCACATCTATCTGAACACATGGTCTTCTAGGAAAAAAATTTTTCCTTTCTTTTATTTTTAAGTCTTTTGATGGTGTAATTAAAATACTGTTTGGATAATAATTTATAAGTTTGCCGGCAAGTTTCAGGTCATTGGGTGCTTCTTTGTCTCCTCGTTCTCGGAAAAACCATACACAGATGACATCTTTTGTTAGGTCAATGTTTCTAAGATCTTCAAAAAATTTACAGGTTAAGTTGTTAGACTCTTTGAATTTTTTCCAAATTGTACCTTCGAAGCGTGATTGATTTTCATATAAGTCGTCGTACTCTGCAACCTTTATGATATGTGAACCTAAGATATGTTCAACAGGATCTGTATGATAATATTTTTTATCTAGCCTTTTAAAGAAGTCCATTATGCACTGAACAAATTAATTGCTTCCTTTTTCCAGTCGTCGGAATATTCACAGTTTCTGTATCCGTCAAACCACGGTCCGCCTTCTGTGTAGTGCAATATCTTCGGTGACCCGTCTTCTGGTTCTCTGTACCAACCTACCAACCAGTTGTAGTGGTGAGGTAACTCGCCAATTTCTGAATCTTCTAGCCAACTGAATCTGTGTAAAAATTTTGGTGTTTGTTTGTTTAGAAATTCAGGTGTAAGCATTTTATTTTTCTCGTGTTCGCAATTCCATAACACCATGCTACTCCAATTCTTTCTCGGATAGACAGTTTGTACTTGCCCGTCCATCTTGGTTGTTTCTTTTGGTGTGTAATCATGTTGCACACAGACCACTGCTTTACTTGGATCCATGTATTTGGTCAACATGTGACTTGGTATCTTCCATAAGAAGTCACAGTCACAGAACACTGCCCAACCTTTGAAGTCGTTCAAGTAAGGCACAAAAAATCTAGTGAATGTGAATTCTGTTGATGCAAGTTTATCTTTTTCACGTGTGTAGATGCCTTGAGCTCTCATATCATTTTGTTTTAATGGAATTACTTCTGCTGAGGGGTCTCTACGTTTGATAGAGTGCTCACACACTTGATATGCTATGTCTTCTCTCGAATCCCAACCTACGTAAATTTTCATTTATAAATCACTTCCGCCAATTCAGGCATATAATCTTTTATATGTACTTTCCTGTAATTATCTCTTTTTTTGATCATGGATACGAATTCTTGGTATTTGTTTTTATCTAAGGCTCCTTCTCTTATGTGTGTTTCTAAGATAGCAACTATTCTTTTAACATTTTCGCTGTGTATTATTTTTTCTTCTTCAACATTAGACAATCTTGAATGTGCTTCCTCCAATAATTCTTTGGGTAGGTTAAGCATGTTGAGGTAATCAGGTTTAATAATTGGGTCTAGATTAATGTAAAAATTGTTATCATTACTGAAGTCAATCAGCTTGTCCAGATATAAGATGTTAAGATTTTGTACCACACTATTAATGTAGATGTAGGTGTTATCCAAAGTTTTAAACTTTAATATGTTTTTTCTTAACTCGTCCCAATTGGATGGAAATCGCATGTACTCATTACACTTTTCAACCCCTTCCATACTCAACATTAATCTTATATCTTTAAATTGTTTAAGTATTTGTAAAATATCATCATTACAAATCGTACCATTGGTTGTAATGTGTAACTTGATGTTTTTAGACTTGCCATTTTCAACAAGCAGAGATAGTAGTTTTATAACTTTTTTATTGAAAAGTGGTTCACCTCCCAAAAGGCTTAGCATATTAAGATCATGCTTTACCATGTCCTTTATTTTTTTGTAATGTTCTTCATCGAGATCGTAATCCTTTTGTTTTAAATTTTCAAATCCAAGTGCGTTGTTTTCAACAAGCAACCTTGAACTTTCTGAACCCCCGCACATTTGGCATTTCAGGTTACACAGGTTTGTAATTTGCAACTCCATAAACTCCGGGAAATCGAGATCATATTTTTTAATACGTTTTAGATTAGTTTCGTATTTGTTCTGGAAAATAGCTTTATGGTCTATGTTTGCTCTAGTCCTGTCACTACTCAATCCTAATTCTTCGTATTTCCAGCATTGAGAACATTCTGGTAGTTTCCTGTCATTTAAGAAACTTTGTCTGACGTATTTTAGGTAGTCACTATTCCACCATGTCTTTATGTCAGTATTTTTAATGTTAAATGGTTTGAAGTCCTTGAACTTGGTTTTACTAGATTTGATTGCACAACATATGTCTATTTCGCCACGAGGTCCTATCCTACCACTGTTAAATGGCCTTATGCAGAAATGTTTTTTATTTGACTCGACCACTGATAACCTCGTGTATTTGTTTCCAATTATTTACACGGATAATCTCAGGGTGATTTAAATCTCTATTGTATGGGTGGTCGATTAATATAGGCTTTAAACCGTATTTGAGCCCGGCTAGTGCGTTCTTTGGCTTGTCCTCGACCCAATACAGTCCAGTACCATGAAACTCAGCTAATGCAGAATCTTTGTCTGCTCCGGTGCCTAAAATATGGTAATTTGTAAAAACGTGTTCTCCGAAAAGTTCACCTAACCTTTTCTTTCTCAACTGCTGTGCAGGAATGTCAGAAGTTTGTGACGTGATAGGAATGAAAGTCCATCCTTCGGCCGCTAATAGTTTTACCCATGTTTGGGATTCGAACATGGGCCTTTGTGTTCCCATCCATGCACTTCGATTGAATTCTCTTATCTCTTTCCTGATCTCTGTGACCGTTATTCCAAACCTCTCGGCCATTTCATAGGTATTTTGTTTGTCAGCTAATAATTTATAGGGATGATATCTAGCACCTCTTTCGTCGAACAATGTACGTTGCAACATCCATTTGGTGAAATGGTGTTCCCATTCCAACAACACACCGTCTACGTCTGTAAGTATTATTCTATTATTTGATGTCGGCATCTTCCATTCCCGCCACTCTCAATTTAACAATATTTGTAATCTGCCATTGTTTTTGATCTAGCCCTTTGGTGATACCTAACCATTGATTCCTTAATAATGCAAAGTCGTTAATGATCTTGGTCATATCAACAACATCATCCTCGCCATCAACATATTTCTCTGCATCTCTACTTGACAATGCTCTGTTATAATTTTCCAAAAATTTTCTAAAAGTTTTAGATCTTAATCTTCTTAATTCGATGTTTAGGTATTCAAGTATGGCTTCTATTTGTTGTAGTTGACTGAATCTTTCCTCGACAATGCCAGGCAATGCCGCTGATGCTCTTTCTAAACTGCCATATATTTTGCATTGTTTTTTTGCTTCAAGTATTTCTTTGTCAAAGTATGCTACGCAATCTGGTATCTTTGATAGGTTCCTACTTACTTCGTTGTACCAGTTTATCATTCGTCCTCGTTAAATGAGTCATAGTTTTCATCTTCATCATCGTCAAACACAGTTGCTATAGCTTCTTCTAGTTTTGGATCGTATTCAGCTGATGCCTTTATCTCATCAAGTTCTACGCCAATGTCTTCTAAACTTTTTATGAAATCAATCGCACAATCTAGTTTTTGCCTCTCAGGTATGTAATGTACAATCGAGTTCCACAATCTTTCTATGTCTTCGTGCGTAAAGTCTATCATTATTCTTTAACGTCCTCTTCTGTTTCTTCTGTGGGTGCAGTTTCTTTGAACTCTGCCATTATCATATCTAATTTATCACCTACCCATGCTTTTCTGAACTCTATGTGTTCCTTGCCTTTAGAATCTAC